>Ga0207933_1000030_pt1 | contig 136050 bp, 134 predicted proteins | sample NGESurdeep092012_4_FD_184488 | JGI IMG/M metagenome (GOLD analysis project Ga0207933, IMG submission 184488) | Arctic peat soil microbial communities from Barrow, Alaska - NGEE Surface sample F53-3 deep-092012 (SPAdes) | ecosystem: Environmental > Terrestrial > Soil > Wetlands > Peat ... | reverse complement strand
ACCCGTGATGAAGTGGACCCGTGACGAAGAGGGCTCTTGGGAAGTCGGGTCGAACTATCAGCGCGCGGTTGGTCCGAGGTCCATCGCGATGGCGAAAGTTTCTCGAAATGAACCTCGTGTTCAAATTGGCGCTAAGTAAAATTGGTGCAGAAAGTTCTTGAGAGGGTCCCGTGAGCGAACATCTCCCCACTGCATCAAGAGCGGCGTCGGCGACGGCTATTCGCACCCCAGCGAGCGGCGCGTGCGGATGTGCCCGTCACTCGTGCTGGCACCAGCGGCAGTGTCGTTCAGGCGGGGTCGTTCGAATCCTTCGCGCGGCGAAACCGAACGAAGAGATTCGTTCCTCTGTGGTGCTCTGTCGCGAGTGCGCGGCCCCGACGCAACGAAATCGAGTGGCCTGACCAAAGCAACTGACTAGAAGTTCGGCACCACTTGGCGTTTCGATCGGAAGCACAGTTTCGTGCGTGTCATTAGTTAGAAGGTTGTCCCGGATGCGTCGGGGGAGGACCGAGAGCCAGGAGAGCACTACTGCGCGCAACGATTGCGTTGCCGATGGCCGCCTGAAGTGTCAGACGAGCGGCCCGACGTTGTGCGTAGGTGGTAGCACTAGTTAAGGCATCGGCGTACACACTTTGCGCGGCCGTCACGGACGCTCGAAAGGCGACGTTCGCGGCCTGGATGCCGAGCACGTACGCGGTGCCGTTGTAACCAGCGGGCGGCGGTGGCGGATCGCCCGCAGCCGTGATCGCAGCGACGCGGGTGTTGATGGCCGCGGTCAACGCGATGTCCAGACTCGCCCGGGCGGCTTGGCGCTCGGCGGTCGTCGTCGCCGCGGCTATTGCCGTGAAATACGTCGCGCGAGCGTTTTCGACCGAGGAGCGATAGCTGAAGTTGATCGACTTCAGTCCGTCGAAGTACGCAACCCACGTCTGGTGCCACGTCTTCCACGCTGACGTAGCAGTGGTGGTCGTCCTGGTTGCGGACGATGACGTATCGCCGAAAGCGGAAGCTGGGAAACTGAAACCTACCGCGGCCACAAGGGAAAGGACCGTGAGAGTTCGGGTAGCGAAGTGCTTCATTCGTTCTCCTTTCACAAGAACGAACCTCAGCGTAGAGAACTGAATTGTGAGTTCGTTGTGAGAGGACTGTAGGAATGCTGAGAGATTGTTCTGAAGTCGATGTGTTCTGCCATTGGCACTGAGAACTCTCTACGCACTAGGGCGACGGAGTTGATCGAGTCAGACGTCGCGCCACCAGCCGTGGGCCGCCAAGGTCAAGTGGCGCGTACGCCGGTCAATTTCTGCCGCGCATTGCGGCCATCGCCGTCCGCGGTGAACGAACGACGCGAGTGACCCACGCTAAGCGCGAGGGCCATATCCTCTTCAGCGAAGCGTTGCGTACCCACGGTGACCTCAGGGCCACGAGACGGTAGAGCACGCCAGCAATGACACCGCAACCGAGCGCCACCGTGTGCTCGACGCCGTCAACGCCGGGCGCGATCAAAGCCGCCGCAATCAGGGCGAAACTCAGCAACCACGCGGTTCTCTTCATTCCGGCACCAATGAGCAGGCACGCGCCCACCGCCGTCGTCGCGGCCGACGGACCCGTGTCAAGAACCCGCGCGAGCGCGGGCGAGAGATCGAACACGCTCGCGTGCACGGTGTTCAAGAGAACGAACGCAACCAAGGAGGAGCCGAAATGTCCCAACGTGGCGACCATCACCGTCAACCAGCGCCCCAGGATCAACTCGCCCAGTCCGAACACAAGAAGAATCTGCCCACTCGCCGCCCAGACCGGCAGGTAGGGCGTGGGAAGGAACAGCGACATTGGCAGACGGGCTAGTTCGCTCCTCAGTGGTAGTGCCGCGTAGACATCACCGGATCGCCAAAGTTCTGGTCTGAAAAGATGAAGATGTAAGAGCACCGAAATGACGGCCGTTGCGATCGCGAGCGTGACGCCCAGCCAAGGTCGAGCACCTCGTGACCACCCGTCTCGAGCAAGCACCCCCAAGCGACCCAACTCTCCCAATGGTGAAATCTTGGTACTGACGCGAGTAGAGTGAGTGTCGTCAACGAGGACGTCGCTGCCGGAAACGTCAGGAAGACCGCTCATTACCTCACCGCCCCTTTGAGCGTCGCCCGTGACCTTGTTAAGGGACCGCGCGAATCCGTGATGGTGGTCAGGCTTCGTGCAGTGTGCATCATCCCGTCATCGTCCTCGCTTGGCTCGGGTGCGACGTAATAGAGACTATGGCGTTTTCGAGCGAGAAAAGACGTTAAATTCGACGTCAGTTGGGCGACTTATGGCGCGCGTCACCATCCTGCTCCGCCGTGGCGACGCTCCGCCTGGAAAAGACTGTCTTCGTTGAGCGGGCAGGATCTGGGTTCAGTGGCGCCGACCGTGCGCGGCAATGGACAGCGGCTCCCATTCGCGCCACGTCGCGAGGCGCGACTCGTAGTCCGCTGTCGCGATCGCGAGGGGACCGTCGCCAAAGAAGACGCGAAGCGGCGGTGGTTCGGCGTCGACGATGCGTAGGACTGCGCCGCGCGTCGTGAACGGGTCACCAGGAGAGGTCTGGCGCTGGGCCCTAAATCGAGCGCTCTCGTCACGAGTCGTCTCATAGGCGGCGAGGGGCGAGGCATGTTTCGCCGAAGCGCCTCCCCAGTCCGTGGCGTAGCCCCCGGGTTCGATGATCGTTACCTTGATCCCGAAGTTGGCAACCTCGAGGGCGAGCGATTGACTTATGCCTTCGAGCGCCCACTTTGAGGCGTGATACATGCCGATGTTGGCAAAGGCCGAGATCCCTCCGATGGAGGTGACTTGGATGATGTGACCGCTGCCCTGTTCTCGCAGATAGGGCAGTACGGCCTGCGTGACCCAGAGTGCACCGAAGAGATTCGTTTCAATCTGGTCGCGGACCTCTTGCTCGCTTAGTTCTTCGTCCATGCCGAATTGGCCGTATCCCGCGTTATTGACGACGACGTCCAGTTGACCGAAGTGGGCGTGGCCTTGGCGAACGGCACTGAAGACAGCGTCGCGATTGGTCACGTCGAGTGCGAGTGTCAGCACCGACTCGCCGTACTTGGAACTGAGGTCATCCAGCGAACTCAGGTCGCGCGCCGTCGCGACGACTTTGTCACCGCGCTCGAGGGCCGCGAGTGCCCACTCGCGACCAAAACCGCGTGACGTGCCCGTAATAAACCATGTCTTTGGTGCCACCAGGAATCTCCTTCTCCCGCACGCAGTAGCGGACTCTTCCGACTGCCCATTGCTCGCAGTACAGCGTACGCGTCGCTCGTTCGTTATGAGCACGTTCGAGCTTCGCCACCGGCATCGAGTCAAGATATGAAATCTCATCACCAAAGGTTGCGCACGTTGATGAGAAAGCCCGGACCGAATCGAAGAGTTTCGACGTCCCTTCGCTTCATGACGGCGAATGCGTTCGCCGCGTTCGCAATACTCATAATTGTCTTAGACGAAAGAGTCGAGATCCTCGGGTTGCGTCACGGCAGGGTGACCACCTTCCACGGACCGGCTGTCATCTGGTACTTCAGTGCTCCGTCATCGAGTCGACATGTTTTTAGAAAGGTCGCCGCCGAGCCAATGAAGCCAGCCGCCCCCGTCACGACGACGCGGTCGCCGCGACGAAGCTCAAAGCTCACTTCATGACCCTCGCGGCGGACGACGGTCGTGTCCGTTTCATCGTGCCCTTGGCCATCGTGACGCCAAACTCCATCAACCAGCGGCTGCTCCTCTCGGCGTCGCTCAGCAGCTCGTCGAGCGCATTGACGAAGAGGTCAATCTCTGTCTCGCCCGCGATGAGGGGCGGGAGCAGTTTGATGACGTTCACGCCGTCGGCGGCCACTTGCGTCAATATTCCATACCGGTGGAACAGCGGGACGACGAGCGACTGGGAGAACATGGCGGTGCGCGCGGCCTCAACCGTTCGCCAGCGGCGTTTCGCTCCGGGTGACGTGGGTTTGCCAAAGACCACGCCGATCATCTGTCCACGTCCGCGCACGACGTGCAAGAACTCGTGTCGTGCGGCGAGTTCTTCGAGTCGCGCTCGCCACACGAGACCCATGGCCGCCGCGTGTTCGACGACGTGCTCATCGTCAAAGACCGACAACGTAGCCAGACCCGCGACCATCGCCAGTTGGTTCCCCTTGAACGTCGTTGAGTGCACCATGGCTCGGTCCATTGAGCTGTATACCTTTCGAAGAATCTTGTCACTCGTCAACATCGCGCCCACCGGGACGTAGCCGCCCGACAGCGCCTTGGAGACGGTGATGATGTCGGGCCTGAGACCGTAGTGTTCGAAGGCGTAGAAGGTCCCGGTGCGACCGAGGCCCGTTTGTACCTCGTCACAGATGAAGAGTGCGCCCGCGTCGCGCACGGCGGTCTCGATCTCGCGCCAAAGCTCGGCGTCGAGTTCGTTCACTCCTTTGCCTTGAATCGGTTCGACGATCAGTGCGGCGACGTCACCCTTTCGAAGTTCGCTGTGGAGCGCGTCGAGATCGCCAAAGGGAATCTCGGTCGAACCGGGCAGGAGCGGACCGAACCCCGACTTGAAATCGGACGATCCATTGACGGCTAAGGCGCCAGTCGTCAGGCCGTGAAACGCGTGGGCGAAATAACAGATTCGACCTCGACCCGTGCTGGCGCGAGCGAATTTGATCGCCACCTCCACGGCCTCGGCGCCGGAGTTGCAAAAGACCGCTCGTTCGATCTGATCGGGGCTGCGAGTCACGAGTTGTTCGGCCAATAGTCCTGGTAACAGCGCGCAGTCCATCTGGACCATGTTGGGCAGATCGGCGTCGATCGCCTGGTGCAGCGCGTCCTTAATGACCGGGTGGCTACGACCGAGGGCGAAGACGCCAAAGCCACTCAAGAGATCTAAGTAACGTTTGCCCTCGTCGTCGTAGAGGTAGCAACCCTCGCCGCGCACGTAAAAGCGATCGAAGCCGAGGGTCTTGACGACTTTGGTCAGTTGGGGGTTGATGTACTGATTGTGCAGTTGGAAGTTCTCGCCATGGCGTTGATCCATGAGATCCGCAAGATTGAATGACACGTCGCTCCTTTGGTCGTTGCACTCAATCTACGTCCTCGGGTACCGGATTCATCGAGCTACGAAGCGCTGGGCCCCTCTTCGTCTCTTTCGTGGTCGATCACGTGTAGGAGCATGCTCGCATTCGATGATTTGGTACGTCGCCCTCGGGTACGGGCGTCGGAGAGCCAAAGTGACCGTAGGCTCGAGCGGTGGTCGTGACCTTGGCTCTCCTTGCGGCGCTCGCGAACGCCGTCGCAAGTGTCTGTCAGCGACTGGGCGTCGAAGACGCGCCATCCACGAACGGTCCGTCGATGGGCCTCGTGCGTCATATGTTGCGCCGACCGGTGTGGATTCTTGGTTTCGCGATCATGACGCTCGGCTACGTGTCCCAGGCAGTCGCCCTGCACCTCGGCGCACTGAACCTCGTGCAACCGCTCATGGTGAGTGAGTTGGTGATCTTGGTGTTCGTACTGTGGTTCTGGTTCGCGACGCCGATGCGCCCGCGAGACTTTGTGGCGGCGTTCGGGGCCGCGCTTGGCCTGAGCGCGTTCTTGCTGCTGTCGGCACCTACGACGGGCTCGAAGGTGCCGACGAATTCGCTGTGGCTCGTCGTCGGGTTAGCGACGGTACTGTGTGTCGCGCTGTTCGTGGTTTTCGCTCGTCGAGGTGCCGCGTGGCGTCAAGCGCTGCTCCTGGGGGCTGGCGCGTCGGTTGGCTTCGCGCTCCTGTCGGCTATCACCAAGTCGATGACCGACGTGTTGGTCATCGGATGGGGAGCACTCTTCACGTCGTGGCAGCTGTACGCGCTGTGCTTCGTCGGACTCGGTTCCTTTCTCATCATGCAGTCGGCTTTTCGAGTTGGCCCCTTCGCTGCGTCGCAGTCGACGCTCATCTTGGTGAATCCCTTCGTGTCGATCTTCATCGGGTACGTGCTCTACGGTGAGCGTCTCCGCGGGGGACCACTGTTCGCCTCCCTCGAGGTTCTCTCGCTCGTCGTGATGGTGCTCGGCGCGCTGGGTCTCTCCACGTCAGCCCTCATGACCACCATGCACGAAGCGAGTCCCGACACGCATCTACTGAAGGGGCGCGGCCGCTACGCCCAGTGGCGAGCGCGCTCGTCGCACCGACTGTCACCGACTGAGTAGACGTCCTGCGCGGTGGCCCTCGAGCGTCGCCGTTACCATTTGGCATGAGTGAAAGCGTGGCCGCGACGAACTTCACGCCGATCGACCGACCCGTTCGCGCGGCGTTCGTTGGTCTCGGTCGAGTGTACGACCTCAACGTGCGCGGCTACGTCGACAACGACAACGACGACGTCGACGTCGTAGCGATCGTCGACCCGAGCGACGAACGCTTGGCGCAACGTCAAGGTGACTGGCCCCGCGCGCAAGCGTTTCACTCCATCGAACAGTTGGTCGCCAGCGGCGTCGACGTCGACGCCGCGGAGGTGCTCTTACCTATCGCCCTGCACGAAGTAGGAGTCATCCAGTGCCGCGAGAGTGGTTGGCACGTCAACGTGCAAAAGCCGATCGCCAACGACGTGGCGAGCGCGCGCCGCATGACGGACGCGTCGCGCACGAACGGGCGCCAACTTCGGGTCATGGAGAACTACCTCTTCTACGAGCCGCTTCGCAAGCTGAAGGAAGTGGTCGACTAAGGGACGCTCGGCACGATCAGTGGCTATCACCTGAAAATGGTCGCGAGCGGCCGCGGTGGCTGGGACGTGCCGAGCGATACGTACCAACGACAGTTCGAACAGGCTCAACACGGACGCGGGACGTTGCTGTTCGACGACGGTTGGCACAAACTCTCCACCGCGCTGTGGCTCTTCGGTCCCGTGAAAGAGGTTCGCGCGTGGATTGGCTCCACTGAGGTCGTACCCGGTATTGACGTGGACGCTCCGACGACGGTCGTGTGGGAGCACGTCAACGGCGTGCGAGGCGTGTGGGACATCACGCTCGCTGTTGACATGTACCTGCGCTCTGACTACTACACCAACGACGAACGCTGGGAGGTCACGGGCCGGCGGGGATTCGCGCGCGTGAATCGATGTACTGCTCGTGGCATCCAGCAACCCAGTTTTGAGATCTACCTCGACGGTGAGACCCACGCGTTTCACGCGCTCGATGACGACTGGGCGAGTAGTTTTCGTGACTCGGGTCGTTACTGGCTTCGCTGGCTACGAACTGGCAACGGTCCTCTCTGGTTGGGGGGCGCCGGAAGCGATCGAGGTGCTGCGCGTGGCGCTCGCAGCGTACGAAAGCAACGCACGCGGTGGCATCGGCGTGGATCCCCGTTTACTCGACTAGATACCACTGCGACGGTCGGCGCGGATCAATCGCTACGTTCGTCCGCAACTCTCTGGAAGTGGCGCGCTGGTCACCGTCGGACCAGGACTGCCCGCGAACATCACGGCGACCGACGGGTTCTCGTTGCCGTACGCGACGAAGCTGACGGTCGGGTTCACGCCCTGGAGCGCCACGCGAAAGAATCGCGTTGAGGTCGCCGCGACCACTCGAAACGCCGATACGTCGACGCCGTCGAATGGGGGGAGATGATGCGCGGTGCGTAACTCGAGGAACCATTTGTTGGACTGATGGATAGCGTCGTAGAGCTTCACGGCGCTTCGAATTGGATTGCACCGATCGGCGGCGCTCTGGATGACGAGGAGCGCGGGGTCACTCGCGGGGGGTGCGTAGCCCTGGTGGTGATCCTCGTCGCCCGACAAGATCGCCACGGCTCGGTAGTCGAGGCCCGTGCGCAAGCTGGCGTAACTCACGCCCTGGGGATCGTTGCCACGGGCGTAGGCCAGGAGTCCCACAACCGTCGCCCCGTCCGAGTGACCCGCGAGGGCGAGCTGCGCGGCGTCGATGAGTCCACTGACGATATGACAGCCGGTCGACTGGTTGGCGGACGCTTGGAGGAGCGAACGCGTCACGAACGTGATGTCCGCGGGTTCGTTAAGGAGATCGTCTTCGGTGTTGGCACCGTGCTGGGCCGCGACGGCGTACTGGTTTTCGTCCGGGAAGAGAGGCGCCACCACCACGAAGCCCGCGCGGACCCACGCGTCCAGCAGGGGCGCGTAGATATCGGGCGTCACGTCATAGCCGTGGGCGAAGACGATCATGGGATAACCGCCGCTGCGTGCAACGGGCGTCGCGCCATTGACTTGGTTGGGCCCTCCCGCGACGTACGAGGTCGGATAGCGAATCTCGGTAACCAACGTGCGTGCGTTCGACAACACGGACGGCGGGTTCGTCGAAAAGTTGATCACGTTACGAGTTCGATCAACGAACGTGCATCGCGCGACGCCGACGGAGAACTGCGGTGCTTGGACTTGCGGTAACGCCTGAGGGCGACTCGCGCTCGCGGGATCGCTCAGGAGGGCCGCAACACCGAGCATCGCCATCGCGACGAGAACGTTGCGGCGCGAGTGACGGACCGATGTATTGACGATGACTCACATTCTAGTGAACGCTCTTTTGGTGGGCGACGACGCCTGAAGGACCCGACGTGGGTCGAAAGAACGCAGCTCGCGACGCAATCGAGTTTTGATTCTTGGTGCGACGCACGCTACGACAACGAAGGACGCGTGCCCATCGTCCGTTCTTCGGCGATTGAGTTTCCCCCGTCAACCACGAGACACTGTCCGGTCACGTAGGACGACGCGGGCGAGGCGAGCCACCCAATCGCGCCCGCGACTTCACTCGGAAAGGCGCTTCGTCCTACGGGCGTGGCCAGACCCTGTTCGTACTCGTACGACGTCTGCGAATCAGTGGCCACCCAGCCGGGCGCCACCGCGTTGACCGTGACGCCGTCGGCCGCGTAGTCAATAGCTAGGGCGCGCGCAAGACCCACCGTCGCCGACTTCGCCGCCGCGTAGGGTGCCTGCTCGCGCATGGCCATGACGGGCCCGGTGATACTCGCCACTAGCACCAAGCGACCCCACCCGGCCTCGCGCATGACCGGCAGGCAGGCTTTCGCCACAAAGAAGGACGTGTCCAAGTTTCGCGAAAGACTCGCTCGCCAGAGTTCGTACTCCAACGTCTCGAAAGATCCTTGTTCGAGTTGAGGGTTCGATATTGACGTCATGCCCGCGTTTTGCACGACAACGTCGAGGCTTCCAAACACCTCGACTGCTCGCTTGACCGTGTCGAGACCCGTCCTTGGATCGGTGAGGTCGCCTACGATGCCTTCGACGTTCGCGCCAAGAGCCTCGCGCAGTTCATTGACTCGATCGTGAATCCGAGCGGTCGTCGAGGTGATGAGGACCGACGCTCCCATGTGCGCGAGAAGTCGGGCGGTTGCGAAGCCAATGCCGCTTGAACTTCCGGCACCCGTCACGAGTGCCGTTCGTCCAGCCAGGTCAAACACCGAGTCCACGGTCAGCCTTTCGTTGGAACGTCATGCCGAGTGCTGCAATGATGCTAGAGCGTCGCTCCGTCGGCGTTGAATACTCGTCACGGCGCTGCCAATCGGCAGACTTAGGCTGACGAGGTGGACACTCGTTTTGTTCCCGTGGTCGATCTCGCCGCCGCGCGAAAGGTCGCCACGGAGTGCGCCGCTCGTCGGCGTCGCCGGTCACTCATGACGCGCTCGGCACCGTCACGTTCAATCGTCACGACCCTTGGAGCACGCCGAGCCGGCGTCGCCGTACTCACGACGACACTGGTCGCCACCGTGGCATTCAGCGCCCCAACGGCGGCGGCCTTGAACCGCCGTGACAGACCAACGTCGAGGCTTCACGTGAGAGTGGCCGGAACGACGTTGCCCAAAACGACGTGTCCCGTCTTTCCCCCTGACAACATCTGGAACACGCCGATCACGTCACTGCCGATCGACACTCACAGCGCGACGTGGCTGAATACGATGAACGCCTCAACGACGATGCTGCACCCGGACTACGGACCATCGTCGAATCCGAGGAAGCCCTACGGAATTCCCTGGAACGTCGTGCCCGCCCGCACGACGTTTACCCACGTCAAATTTCTGTACGCCGCGGAGAGCTATCGCGGCCCGTACCCACTGACGGCCGCTACTCCCGTCGAAGGCGGCTCGGACCGCCACGCGATCATGGTGGAGCCGACGAAGTCGGCAAGTTCGAACGCCTGCACGCTCTTCGAAACGTACGACACGCACTACCGCGCCCGCGGTCGATCCACCGCGGGCTCTGGTGCCGTGTGGAACCTCAACTCGAACGCCCTCCGTCCGGCTGGCTTCACGTCCGCCGACGCGGCGGGTCTGCCCATCCTTCTCGGTCTCGTCAACTTCGACGAGGTGGCGTCGGGCACGATGAATCACGCCCTTCGCTTCACGGTGCAGTGCACCCAACAGACGTACCTCTGGCCTGCTCGACACGAGGCGGGACAGACCAACGCCAACTGCCCGCCAATGGGCGCGCGTTTTCGTCTCAACGCGTCGTTTTCGCTCCCGGCGTCGTCGTGCGCGGCACTCTGCCAGACGGTGATCAACGCTATGAAGACCTACGGTCTGATCATCGCGGACAACGGCAGTAACTGGTACTTCCAGGGCACGGCGGACACCAGGTGGACGGCGAACGAAGTGGATCAGTTGAAGCAGATCCCGGGGGGCCAGTTCGTCGCCGTCGACGAGGCATGTCTCATGATCAGTCCCAACTCGGGCCAAGCAGTGCAGCCGAACACGCCGGCGTTCGTCCAGCGCTGCGCGTCCACCGTCGGTCAGTCGTCGACGGCGAGACGCTGATAGCGACCGGTCACCGCGTCGTTGTGGTTTCTTCACGCGACTGGTCGTCGGTTTGGAAAGCACCAATGAGGGGGGCTAATCTGCGAGGACGAGGTGAATTATGGCTATCGCATGCAAAGTGTCCGGGGAGTTCGCGCAGAACATAACCTGCCAACTCGACGCCGGTCAAACGATGTTCGCCGACGCGACGAAGTTTCGCTGGAAGACCACCAACGTCTCGATAGAGACGCGCCTTTCGGTACCCGGTGGCAACGCCGACACTGCCAACCAGCAGGCCAAGCAGGGCGGCGGCGGATTCTTGAAATCAGTCGTGGCGACGGCCACCGAGGTCGGAAAGCGTGCCTTGGCCGGACAGAGCCTCGCCTTTCAATGGTTCACGCCCGCGGGGGGATCGGGGCTCGTGTCGTTCGCTGGTGAGGTGCCGGGTCAGGTTCGTGTCGTGGAACTCGACGGCACGACGGGCTGGCGCGCGGAGAGTCGAGCCTTCATCTGCGCTGAGGCGAGCGTCAAGTACGACATCGACTTCAGCGGCTTTAACGTCGGGCGCCGTTCGCGAAACGGTTTCATCTTTGAGCACTTCACCGGGGTGGGCACGGTGGTGCTCGGTGGAGGCGGCAGTCTGCTCGAACTCAATCCGAGCGACTACGGTGGCAAGATTCAAGTCCACGGCGGTGCAGTCGTCGCCTTCTCGGACGCGGTGAACTTCAACGTCGAGCGCGTGGGCGCCTTGAACGCCCAAACGATTATGACGGCCGCCTTCGGTGGTTCGGGTATCAATCTCGTCACGCTCTCCGGTGATGGACCTGTCATACTTCAGTCAACGTTGCATCGCGAATTCGAAGACGACGAGCACCAGGACCAGAGTGATTCAAATCCACTTCGTCAAGGACTCCTCGGCCGACTCTAAGTAGAAAGCAGGTGAAGTATGGCATTGATGGACAAGATGAAAGCTCAGGCCGCGCAGCTCGCCCAGAAAGCTCAAGAAGCGGGCAAAGCGGGGCAGTCAAAAATCGTCGACGTGCAGGCGAAACGTCGTTTTGATGCTCTACTGCGCGAGCTTGGTGCTGCGGTCTACGCGCAACGCTCGGGCGACGCCAGCAGTGACACCGCCGGCGAGATTGATCGCGTGGTGGCTGAGTTGTCGAAGCTCGAAAGCGAGAATGGTCCAATCAGCGCGGGTGAATCGAACGAGCCCGCCCCGGGAGCCAGTGAGACGGAGACGCCGCCCGAAGGTGGTTTCACCCTTTAGTCCGCTCAGCGCACTCGGTCGTTGACTCGACGGGCGGATCGACAACGTCGCCGACGACGCGAGTCGATTCGATTCGCAACACAACTTGTACTCAATATAGCAGCGACAGGAGCGGGCCACCATGAACGCGAAGTGCCTGAGCGTCGCGGCGGACGTCGCGTCGCGGACGTCTGCGTGGACACGATCGCTCGTCGCGGTGCTGGCGCCGAGCATCGTGACCGACCTCTCCGTGACGAGTGCGCCAACATGATCGAACAACCGACCTTCGCGGTCGAACCCTGGTGCCTGCGCGAAACCGCGCTCGACTTGGACCTTCTCGCACAAAGCGAGTCGCTCTTCGCGCTGTCGAACGGACACATCGGGTGGCGGGGCAATCTCGACGAGGGCGACCCCTATGGTCTACGTGGTTCCTACTTGAACGGCGTGCACGAACGTCGCCCCCTTCCCTACGCCGAGGCGGGCTACGGCTACCCGGTCAGCGACGAAGTCGTGATCAACGTGACCGACGGTAAGTTGATCCGCCTCCTCGTCGACGACGAACCTTTCGACGTTCGCTACGGCGAACTCAACGCTCACGAACGCCTCCTCGATTTTCGTGCGGGCACCTTGACCCGAAAGGTCGAATGGACCTCCCCGTCGGAACGAAGGATCCGCGTGACCTCGACGCGTCTCGTGTCGCTGGTCCAGCGCTCGGTCGCTGCGATTCACTACGAGGTCGAAGCGATCGATCGACCGGTGCGACTCGTGGTTCAATCCGAGCTGGTGGCCAACGAGACGCCGCCGCCCCCGGTTGGCGACCCCCGGGTGTCCGCCGTGCTCGAGTCGCCGTGGCGCTCGAGGAGCCACGCGAGCGCCGGGGCTTCGGCCGAACTCGTCCACCGCACCAGGTACAGCAAGTTGGCCATGGCGGCCGCGATGGATCACGTGGTCGATGGTCCTGAGTGCACGCAAGTTGAGTCCGAGAGTTTTAGGGACCTCGGACGGGTCACGGTGACCGTCACGCTCGAACCGGGGGAGCGCCTGCGCGTCGTCAAGTACGTCACGTACGGCTGGTCGGCGCAGCGTTCCAAGGAAGCGCTTCGCGACCAAGTCGACGCGGCGCTCACCGTGGCTCGCCAAACCGGGTGGGAGGGACTTGTCGCGGAGCAGCGAGCGTACTTAGATGACTTCTGGGCGAGGGCGGACGTTGAGATCGAGGGCGACGACGAGATCCAACAGGCCGCGCGTTTCTCTCTCTTTCACGTACTTCAGTCTGGTGCGCGTAGTGAACGTCGGGCCATCGCGGCGAAAGGATTGACCGGTACCGGTTACGCGGGGCACGCCTTTTGGGATAGTGAGACGTACGTTCTCGCCGTACTGAGTTATACCTTGCCCGAAGCCGTAGCCCACGCCCTCTCGTGGCGCCACGACACGCTGGCCCTGGCGCTCGAGCGCGCGGAGCAGTTGGGCCTCAAGGGCGCGGCCTTTCCCTGGCGCACCATAACGGGCGCCGAGTGCTCGGCGTACTGGCCGGCGGGCACCGCGGCGTTTCACGTGGGGGCCGACATCGCCGACGCCGTCGTGCGTTATCTGCACGCCACGGGCGACGAAGCCTTCGAGGACAAGTTCGCCCACGCGTTGCTCGTCCAGACGGCCCGACTGTGGCGCTCCCTCGGGCACTACGACGTGCACGGAGGCTTCTGCATTGACGGGGTGACCGGCCCTGACGAGTACAGCGCGATCGCGGACAACAACATCTACACCAATCTGATGGCGCAACGTAACCTTCGCGCCGCCGCGGACATCGCCGAACGACGGCCGGAGCGAAGCGTCCAACTGGCGGTCGACGCCAGTGAGGTAGCGGCCTGGCGACACGCCGCGGACGCCATCGTCATTCCCTTCGACGAGACCTTGGGCATTCACCCGCAGGCCGAGCGCTTCACCAACCACCAACTCTGGGACTTCGCCGCGACGGGTGAGGACAAGTACCCACTGCTGTTGCACTACCCCTACTTCGACCTCTACCGCAAACAGGTCGTCAAACAGGCCGATCTGGTATTGGCGATGTACCTACGCGGTGACGCCTTCACCGCGGACGAGAAGAGGGCCAACTTCGACTACTACGAGCGCCTCACCGTGCGCGACTCCTCACTGTCGGCGTGCGTCCAGTCCGTGATGGCGGCCGAGGTGGGCTACCTCGCGCTGGCGTACGACTATCTGGCCGAGGCCGCGCTCATGGACTTGGACGACCTCGAGCACAACACCCGTGACGGTCTGCACGTCGCCTCTCTGGCGGGTACGTGGATCGCCTTGGTGGCCGGCCTCGGGGGCATGCGCGAGCACGGCGATTCACTGCGCTTCTCTCCCCGACTACCTGAGGGGATTAGGCGACTCGCGTTCAACGTGGTCTTTCGAGGTCGACGTCTCCACGTGGACACGACGCCCGCGTCCACGACGTACTCGCTGGCGGACGGCGACGCGCTGGAACTGCTCCATTTCGACACCGCGATCACCGTGACCGCGACTCATCCGGTCGTGTGCCCGAGGAGCGAGGACGAGACGTTCACGACGTCACCGGCCCCTCCGAGCCAACCTGCCGGGCGAGCGCCGGTGCCGCGCAGCGCGGGCGCCACGTCCGATCATGGGGCGTCGACGTGAGTGATGAACGTCGAGGTCAGTCGCCGGGTTCGGTGGACATCACGGCGTACGCGGCGTGGCTGTTCGACATGGACGGGGTGCTCACCAAGACGGCGCTGGTGCACGCCCAAGCGTGGAAGCAGGCGTTCGACGCGTTTCTTCTCGAAGAGACTGCTCGCACGGGCGCCACGTACGCCCCCTTCGACGCGGAGCGGGACTACGAGCAGTACGCCGACGGTGAGCCGCGTGAAGACGGCGTGCGCAACTTCTTGGCCGCGCGGGGCATCAAGCTCCCCGAAGGCACACCCAACGACCCGCCCGACGCTCGAACCGTCGAAGGGCTCGGCAATCGCAAGAACAACTTGGTACTCCAGGTGATGAAGACACAAGGCGTCGCCGTCTTCGAGGGAGCGGTCGCGCTCGTGAAGAAGTTGCGCAGCCTGGGCGTCAACGTCGCGGTCGTCTCGGCCAGCGAAAATACCAAGGCCGCGCTGACGGCGGCCGGAATCATTGACCTGTTCAATACCTTCGTCGACGGGCACGTCGTCAAAGAGCGCCATCTCGCCGGTAAGCCCGCACCCGACAGCTATCTGGAGGGCGCGAAAGAGCTCGGGGTCGAACCCGCGAGGGCGGTCGTCATCGAGGACGCGCTCGCGGGCGTGCAGGCGGGACGAGCCGGACGCTTTGGCTTGGTGGTCGGTGTGGACAACCACGACGATGCGGGAGCGCACGCGTACGCCGACGAACTGCGCGCCCACGGAGCCGACGTCGTGGTGAGGGACCTGGCTGAATTGCTCGCCGGCGCACCTGATTCCGAGAAGAGGTAGCGCGACGAGAACGCCAGCTCGACGTGACGTCGAGTCGACCTCGTCACGAGAGGGCACGCCCTTTGACGTACCCGCTCGTGACGGTCCTTGGAAGAAGGTTCCTTGTTAGTGGCGCCCTTGCTGGAAGTCTCGGCCCAACGTCGTCAGGTTGGGTATGCCCAGACCAGTCGACTCGTTGAACAACGCACCTGGATTACCGGTGAAGAAGATGTTGTCGTTGCTCGTCCCAGCTTGCTGCAGGGGAGTGAATGGCGAGTTGCCCGAGGTTGCGAAGCCGTAGATTGACGGGTTCCAAAAGCCCATTCGGTGTCCGAGGTACGAGTCAATGACCGCTGCGGAACCGTTCAGCTGCGGGGCCACGAAACTCGTGCCTCCCCATCCACCTTCGAGCAGCGGGCTGCCGTTTTGAGCGAAGGACGGTGCGTACAGTAGATACCCGGTGTAGGGATCAGCGTCGGCGGAAAGGTCGGGCTGAGCTCGACCCGAGCCCTCACCGCGCGTCACTCCCGGTGTGGCGTTGAAGTTCCACGACTCCGGTTCGATGAGTCCGCCGCCCACGTTGGTGTACCCGGTCGGCGTCAGGTAGGGCACGCCCGTGTAGGACTGCGTGCCCGAGACGCCGAACTGGTACGACGGTGTGGGTTCGTCGGTGCTAAAGCCGCCCCCGCCGCCCACGACCGTCGTCTCGGCCACCTGCGACAGAGTTTCGCCGGTGATGGTGGCGATCGGCTGCCAGAGGTAGTCCCAGCCCCACGCGCGTTGCTGGGTCACCTTCACGTTGGCCGAGCCGACGGAACTCGAAAACGTTGCGCTCCACGGCAGCGTGGTACCGCCCGAGGACGTGATGTAGGGACTCGATCCGGGCGTGTCGACGGAGAGATTGGTTGTGCCGAGGTCGGCACTGGCGTCGTAGGCGCCCGCGTCGCCGGCCGAGACAAAGTCCGATTGACCTTGCGCGGCCATCTCGAGGAATGCCTCGTCGAACGCTGATTGGTAGGCCGGCGTCTCCGAACCGGCGGCGACCGCGGCCTTCACAATCGTCTCCGACGAGCCCCAGCTCGACGAGATCGTGCTCGCCACGTTGCTGCTCGCCGCGGTGAAGAAGGCGTCCGCGAATCCCGAGTCGGTGTTCGGTGCCTGGTAGACGATCACGTTCGCGCCCGGCGCGACGCCACCGGACTGTTCGACGTCGAGGTCCGTCTCGCCCGATCCCGCGTTATCGCTCGGTGCGCCCGGGCCGCCGTCAATGTTGTCCACGGTGACGCTACGACCCGTGCTGGCCACGTTGGCCACGTTGGTCCAGAAGTACTGCGCCGCACCCGGGTCTAACGCCGCGAGCGTGACGATCCCGATCGTTTGGCCCGCACCGTTCGCGCCCGATTTTTCGAGTTTGGTGAGCCCGTAGTTTGACGCGAAGTCCGAGGGAAGATTGCACGCGTCGGGCAGTCCCGACAGCGCTTCGCAGGACGTGGCACTCACGCCAGTGGGCTGTGTCGCACGCTGCGAAGCTTGCACCGATTGGCTCGTGAAGGGCGCGTAGTTCGCCAAACCGAGAATCGCGAGCACGTAGGAAGCGATGGGCCTCGGGAGTTCGGGCGCGGTGGTCGCGCCGTGTACGTCTTGACCGGGCACGCCGCGCTTTCCATCGTGGCCGGAGAACGGTGGAACGTGGTACTCGTCCTGTTTCACCGTCAGTGCTTTGTCAAACTCACCGGCCGTCCCGTTGGCGACGACGTCCACGTTGTCGGCGTACACCTGCGTCGTGATTCCGAAGCCCGAGAGGTACTTCTGCAACTGGTTGATGTTGTCCTGGGGCTGTCCATACTCCTGGGCAAACTGGTTGACCGAGAGGAATGAGTGCACCCCTCGTTGCACACTCTGTTCCAACTGGGCGACGTTTCGTACATCGAGGATGAACGAAACGGTCTCTGGGGTATTCGTCGGCGTGGGACCGAAGGCGGTCGCGCCTGGAATGGATGAAGGGCTCAGTCCCGCGCCCACCGGCACCAACCCTGACGGCGGCGGGCTCGCTGATGCGCCGTTGCTGAGCACCGGTGAGAGCGCAAGACCGAGAGCGCCGAGAGCGAATCCAATGCGAAGTCCTACGCGAGTCAATTTCATTTGACATCCCTCCAGAGGTCACAACGCGCGAGTGCGCAAGTCTGTCCCTTCACGAGTATCACCGTCCCGGCGACGCATGATGTGGCGAGTGTAACGAGAGAAATCCGCAGTCGCAAATGGAGCGGCAAATGTTCTCTATTGTTAATGAGTTCCGCAGCAGGGTGAGATATTGGTTGGAACGTCGAATTGCTCATTGCGACTTGAAGGCATTCAACCTTCAAGGGCGCACCGTGGCGTAGTTGTTGTGGAGGTACTCCAACCTATTGTTTGTCACCCATAGAGTTTTGAAGATGGACGGAAACATCAGGGCCGTGATGTTTTTCTGTGAGACTCCCAGTCAAGTCGCCCTTTGGTGGGCGGAATTCCTCTGCGTGCAGTCCGACACCTTGACCGAAGACGACGGTTTCTTTTGGTTCATGGCAGGTGGCACAGAGTACGGATTACATCCCGCAGACTCCGAGCGAAATCCTCTGGGAGGAACACCCGTCGTGTATCTCGCAACGAAGGATCTGAAGGATTCGATGAGTAGAGCAATCGTCATGGGTGCAACTCGGCACCGAGGCCCGTTAGTTGTTTCTTCGGAACGATCCATCGCTCAGTTGATCGATCCATTTGGAAACGTGTTTGGTGTGGAGGGTCCATAGTGTGTTCGCTGATTTGAGTGACATACCAACCATCTGTCTCACCTTGCTGCCGAACTCAATTTTTAATGAACGATGGTGGCGGCGCATGAGATCGCAAGGGTCGCAATGAGTCGTCGCGGGGACGCAGCTTTAAGAGGAACTATGAACGAGAACTGCCGCTTGCTCGATCGCGACGCGGAGAGCGTCACGGCGAACTACAAAGTTATTGAACGGTGACCAACGTACCGACCGGCGTGTGGGGCCACAGACTCGCCGCGTTCGCGTATGGCATCTCAACACAGCCCAAACTTTGTGGGTAGCCGTACCCAGAACGTATGAAACCGTGCAGCGCGTCACCACCGTTGAAGTAGGAGACCCAAGGAATGCCCGAGTCGTGATACGTACCGCCGCCCGGCAACGTCCCTGACATGGTCGTGGTGGTGTAGCGCAGATAGACCGGAAAGGTGCCGTTCTGCGTGGGGGCAGCGCTAATACCTGTGTTTACCAGTGAGGTCAGCACCACTCTTCCGTTTTGGTAGAGCTTCATCTTCTGGGGTAGCCCCTGCGTGACGTAGACCATGTTGTAGCTCATGGGATCAAGTCGATTCTTCACTACGGCCTGCGTGAGCGCTGTCCACACCGCTCCGGTCATTTGGCCGTCAACCGCAAAACCGTGCACGGACTGAAAGCGCATGAGGGCACCCTTGAGAATCACGTTGTCGGTTCCGACCGACCATTGCGACTTGAAGGCACCCGGTAACGAGGGAAAACGCCAGACGAATCTCCCATTTTGCAGTTTCGTTGGGCTCACTCGCTTCTTCTTGGGCACCGTCGTCGTGGTGGTGGGAGCAGGAGCTGCCGTGGTCGTTGTCGTTGGCGTGGTCGTCGTGGTTGAGCCGACGGATGTCGTCGTGGTGGTGGGAGCAGGTGCTGACGTGGTCGTCGTGGTGGTGGGAGGAGTCGTCGTACGGGTGGTGGTCTTCAATGAGACGGGCAAGTAGCGGAGTGTCGCGAGGAACTGATCTTCCAAGCGGATCGTGAAGGGAACTGTCGCCGAGCGATGGCCAGCCGCCTGGGCGACCGTGGTCAAGGTCATCGTGCCAAGGGCGACGGTGCTCGCCGCCATCAAATAGGGAACCCAGGGTTTCTTTGCTGCCATACCACAATCATACTTTGCGGCCAGATTGCGCCTGCGTTACGTCGACGTCGTCGTCGATACTTGACGTAGCTTTTCGTCGCGATCGAGGATGGAGGTCCCTTTCCAAGTTCTTTCAAAGGTGAGTAGCCACTTTGACTCGGGAACGAGCCGTTCGCTTCCTGGATCGAGCAAGGGGACAAGGTAAATTGAAGTGGTGAAACGGCCCGCGCTTTCGATGATTCGTCGGGTTTCACTGCTCGCGACGTTGCTTGGCGCGGTTCTAGCTGGGCTCCTTCTGGTTGCCGGTCCCGCGACGGCTACGTCGCCCACGACAACCGCTACGACGACTTCGACCACGACGACCACGACGACCACGAATCCCACCACCACGACGACCACAGTTCCTACCACCACGACGACCACAGTTCCCACCACCACGACCACCACGACGATTCCGAAAAGGCCGAACCTGTCGTGGCCCAATGAAGGAAGCGCTGCTATTGCCGTACCCCAACTCTCGGTCGTCGCAACCTCGCCGTCGCAACCTCGCGTGCCAATCGCGAGCCTGACGAAAATGATGACGACCTGGGTGGTGCTGCACAGGCTTCCACTCAGTCCGGGTCAGAGCGGGCCGTGTGAAATTGTCAGCGCCGCCGACGTCGCCATCTACGACTACGACGTTGAATCCGGTCAGTCGAGCGTCAAGATTGTCCTAGGTCAGAAGTTGTGCGAGAACGTCCTCCTACGCGGTGTGCTCGTTCACTCGGCCGGAGATTACGCGGAACTTCTGTCGATGTTGACGGGCATGCACGAGCCGACGTTCGTGGCGGCAATGAATCAAGCGGCGCGGGCGCTCGGTCTCCGCCACACGCACTACGTGGACGTCACGGGAATCTCGAACGGCGACCTCTCCATTGCGCGCGACCAAGCCACTCTCGCCGCTGACCTCATGACGAACGAGCAGATCGTTCGCGGCATCGTCGATCTACCGCAGGTCTTTCTGCCGGTTGTCGGTGTCGTTCAGTCCTACACTCCGTTCGTTGGCGAAGGCAACGTGGTCGGCGTGAAGTCCGGTTTCACCAACGCCGCGGGGGGATGTGACGTGATGGCCGTCCAAGATCTCATCATGAACACGGTCATCACCACGTACGCCGTGGTGTTGGGCGAACACAGTAGCAATCCTTTGGGTTCAGCGGGCGACGACGCACTGGCCCTCTCTCGATCGATACGATCGTCGATCGCGCGAGTAGCCACGCCGACGGGACTACGGATCGAGTGGATTGGCTCACCCACTGACCTCATGACGTTGCCGACGTCGTCGAAAGCGAAGTAGGAAACGTCGAGATCTCGCGGAGACGTGTTGCCGTGTCTTCGATCCTTCTCTGCTCCGACGTGCGACTACACCCCGCGTCTGTTCGAGGGCCCGACGAGCGGTTGGATCGACGCTTCACGCCAATCGGTCCGTGGACAGTTGAACAGTTGGTAGAAGGCTTCGATGATGGCGTCGTAGTTCATGCGCCAGCCGACGTAGTCGTGCCAAGCCGCGTCGCGGTCGGCGACGAGCGCGACGCCGACGCGTTCCAAGCGCACGAGAACGAGCTCGAATTCCTCACGTGAGATGGAGATCGGAACCGATCGGTCGAAGTGCACGGGATAGGCGACACCGAAGTAGTCGGCCAGTTTTCGCAGTGTGAGCCACCCCGATCGAATGCAGAGGCCCGCGGAAGGGGAGGGTTCGGCGTCGACGGCGGCGTTGAACAGGGCGGCAGCGTCCAGCACCGTGGCGGCCGACCCGATCCAGGTTTGATTGGGGTTGGGTGAACGGTAGTAGTTGAGGATCGTCAATGTCGAATGCGTTTCACCGACGTCGATAAACTACTGCTCCCACTCGCGCCAGAGTTCGTCCAGTCGTTCGTACGATCCGACGCTTTGGGCGATCTCGAGGACACCCCAGGGCGTGGCCGGTATCCCCGCGCGAACGGAGAGTCTGGAAACTGCGTACTCACGTTGTTGGAAGGCCGCGTACAAGGTCGGGATGAACGCAATGAGGAGTGCTAACAACGTGAGTCCCACGCCGGCCTCGACGAACTGCAGGACGGTGAGCGCACCGCCGTGTGCCGCGACGGTGCCGAGCGTGAACAGCGACGAACCCGAAATCTGAAAGGCGACGGTGAAACTCGACGCCCCCGCCGCGACGAAACCAAAGGCGAAGGCCACCAGACTGATAGCGAGCCACGTCGCCTGGTAGGCCAACAGGGCGACCGACGCGTAGAGCGACAGGATTCGATCCCGCGTGGGGTACGACTTACTCGAGCGCGCGAGCAGTCCAAAGATCCGACCCACCGCTTTGGAGACCACGCGACTCAAACGAACGAACGCCACGCGGGGAAGGAGAAAAGTACGAATCGCCGCGTCGAGGACGACGATCTGTAAGACAAATCCAAACAGTCCCGCGACGACGCGGAGCCACACGTTCACGAAGGCGCGTTCTTACTGCGATTCCTCACGTCAACCCTCTAGGGCTTCCTCGACGGTGAGTTCTGCGGCCGGATCGGCCTCAAGGCGTTCGTCGGGAATTTCGACACCACTTCGAATTGAACGCCCGTACGTGCCGTCACGCAGTCGCTGTTCGGCTCGCTCGATTGCCTGCAGGCGCTCGCGCAGGCTCGACGTGACGGCGTCGTCTTGCTCTTCCAACGTGAGCGACGTCGCCGGGTCGCTCATGTCACCTTGTTCGTTGGCGCCCGCGCGATCGTCTTGTGCGGCATCGGAAGATTCACTCAGCAGGTCGCGAACTCGCGTTCGCTCAGCTTCAAGTAGTGCTGCGGCTCGTGCGTGGTCCATGGCGTCTCCCTGGCGGTCGTGCGAACTTCATCTTGAGGATACTTTGCTGGGGTTTGCGCGTACCTCGTCGGACACGCTCCTCTTAGCGTGCAGGGAGGAGTGCGCGCGAAGTGGCTCGACGTGTTACTCGCCAAATACCACGTCGCCTGCCCAGTGAGGCGGCTCGTTCGCAACTAAAATGGGCCGTAAGGGTCGCTGACGGTGACGCAAGTCAGATCGTTGGCTGTTGAGACAAAGTTTGAGGAAAGAGTACCCAGTTCATGAATGAGCGCATGCCTTCAGCCAGGACCTTGGACGACCAGGTCGGTCTGTGGCCGCGTCGGCCCCAGCCCCTCTTCGCCGCGCGCACAGGGGAGTTGGGTCTTACGGGACTGCCAAACCAGGACACGCTCGAGACGATCTTTCCCCCCATCGCGGACTACGCCTTTCTCTCAGACTGTGAGAACAGTTGCCTGGTGGCGCCGACCGGCGCCATTGAGTGGTTCTGTGTTCCCAAGCCCCACGATCCGAGCATCTTCGGCACGATTTTGGATCGAGCCGCGGGCTCGTTTCGACTTGCGCCCGTGGACAGTGCGGTTCCGGCTCACCGTCAGTACGTTCCGGGCACCATGGTGCTCGCGACCACCTGGCAAACCCGCAGCGGTTGGTTGATCGTCAACGACTTCTTGGCCGTCGCGCCGTGGTACCGCACGGGGGAGCGCTCCGATCACCACCGTCGCACGCCCGGTGACTTCGACGCTAAGCACGTGCTCGTGCGAACGGCGACGTGTCTGCACGGCAGTGTCGACATCCTGCTCAACTGTGAACCGTCGTTTGACTACGGCCGCGTCGACGCGGAGTGGACCTACGAGGGCGACGCCTACGACACGGTGAAGACCACGAACCCTGATTTCCCGCACCTCACGTTGGCCGGCGACATGCGATTTGGCATCGAAGGAAGAGCGGTGCGCGCGCGTCACCGTCTCACCGAGGGCGAGACGTCCTTCGTGGTCCTGAGTTGGACCGATTCGCAAGCGCCCTCAACGAGGGCCGAAGTCGATACCTGTCGGGCGGAGACGAGTCGTTTCTGGCGTGACTGGATTGACGGTGGTCGCTTCCCCGATCACCCGTGGCGAGAGTTTCTCCAGCGCAGCGCCCTGACCTTGAAGGGGTTGACCTACGCCCCAACGGGCGCGTTGCTCGCGGCACCCACCACCTCACTGCCCGAGAATCTCGGTGGCGGACGCAACTGGGACTATCGGTTCACCTGGGTTCGTGACGCTGCGTTCACCCTGCGCGCGCTGCACGCGCTTGGCTTCGACACCGAGGCTGACGACTTCTTGGCGTTTCTTGGCGACGTGCTCGAACCCCAGGGCGGCGTGATGTCGGGCAAGAGGATGCGCGCCGCGCTGCAAGTCCTCTACCCCGTGGACGGCGCCGGTACGCCCACCGAACTCGAACTCGATCACCTGACTGGTTACGGCGGCAGTCGACCAGTGCGCGTTGGCAACGCGGCCTACAACCAGGTGCAGTTCGACATACTGGGCGCGATCGTGGACTGCGTCTTCGAGCACACGCGTTCGCGAGACTCGCTCAGCGAACGATCCTGGAGGATCGTGGTGCAAGCGGTGGAGACGGCCTTGCAGTGTTGGAAGGAGCCGGATCGGGGTATTTGGGAGATCCGCGGAGAGCCGCAGCACTTCACTTTTTCCAAAGTTATGTGCTGGGTGGCCGCAGACCGTGGCGCTCGACTGGCCGCCCTTCGCGGCGAGCGCGATCGCGCCGACCTGTGGTGGAAAGCCGCCCAGGAGATTCACGCCGATGTCTGCGAAAAGGCGATCGATGATCGTGGGCGTTTCACTCAGTCGTACGGGTCGAAGGAACTCGACGCGTCTCTCTTGTTGTTGCCGCTCGTAGGCTTCCTTCCGGCCAACGACGAACGGATTCGAAAGACCGTCCTCGGGATCGCTGACGAACTCAGCGATGGTCCCTTCGTCTATCGTTACCGCACCTCCACCACCGACGACGGCATCGGCGGCGAGAACGAGGGCAGTTTCACGGTGTGCTCCTTCTGGCTCGTGTCGGCCCTGGTGGAAATCGGCGAGCTCGACCAGGCGCGAACCAACTGCGAGAAGTTGGTGGGCGCCGCAAGCGCGCTCGGACTCTTTGGTGAGGAACTCGATCCCAAGACGTCGCGACACCTGGGTAACTTCCCCCAAGCCCTCACGCACCTTTCATTGATCAACGCCGTACTCCACGTCATCGAGGCGGAGCAGCGAGCCAGTGAAACGTTGACGGGCGTGGCCGGTTCGCCCAGTTGGTGGAACGCGGCGGGAAAAGATGACCGCAGCACTACGATAATTTGATGAGTTAGGGTAAGACCGCTTATCAATTAACGTTGCACGCCTCTCACGACGCCGACTGAGGGCATTAGGCTTTTGATCAGGTAAAAATCATGTTGGACGAAGCCAGCAATCCAGTTGAACCCGTCGCGGCTAAAGAGCGGGTATCACATCGCGACGCTGACAAAGCGGACCTGGTCGTCGTAGCCAATCGTCTACCCGTCCAACACTCCTCCGTCGCGAGCAGCGACGAGTGGAAGCCCAGTCCCGGCGGACTCGTCTCTGCGCTCACCTCGGTGCTACAGAATCGAAACGGACTGTGGATCGGGTGGCCCGGCACCTCAGAGCATCAGGAGTTGCCGCTCACCTACGAAGGGATTCGTCTCAAGGCCGTCGACATGACCCAAGAGGAGTACGAGAACTTCTACCTCGGATTCTCCAACGCCACGTTGTGGCCCCTCTACCACGACGCCATTCGCGCGCCGACGTTCCACCGCCACTGGTGGCAGACCTACACCAAGGTGAACCTGCGCTACGCCACGGCGATCGCCGAGTCCATCGCGCCCGGGGGCACGGTGTGGATCCACGACTACCAGCTCCAACTCGTACCCCAGATGCTCCGTCAGTTACGGCCCGACGTGCGCATCGGGTTCTTCTTACACATCCCCTTTCCGCCGATCGAACTCTTCATGCAACTGCCGTGGCGTCGCGAGATCCTGACCGGGCTCCTCGGGGCGGACCTCATTGGCTTCCAGGTGCCCCAGGCCGCCTCGAACTTCTCTCGTATGGCGCGGCGTCAGTCGGCGGCGACGGGCACCGATTCGGTGCTCGACCTCAACGGCCGCATCGTTCGCGTCGGGTCCTTTCCTATCTCGGTGGACTCCGAGCAGATCATCGCGCTCGCGAACGACCCCGCCATCCGCGCTCGAGCGGTGGAGATCAAGAAGGACCTCGGCGACCCCGAGCTCGTCCTGCTCGGCGTGGATCGCTTGGACTACACCAAGGGCATCCAGCAACGCATCAAGGCCGTGTCCGAACTCTTCGAGGATGGTTCACTCTCGACGGGCAAGCACGTAATGGTCCAGGTCGCCGTACCGAGTCGAGAGACGGACGCACACTACGAACGCGAGCGCCACAATCTCGAGCAAGCCGTCAGCGAGATGAACGGTGAGTACGGTCAGGTGGGTAGTCCCGTGATCCACTACCTCCACCAGAATCTTCCCTTCGCCGAACTGGTGGCGCTCTACTTGGTGGCGGACGTCATGATCGTCACGCCCTTTCGCGACGGTATGAACTTGGTCGCCAAGGAGTACGTGATGACGCGACGTGACCTGACGGGTCGCCTCGTGCTCAGTGAGTTCGCCGGGGCCGCGGCCGAACTTCGTGGCGCCTTCATGGTGAACCCACACGACCTCGAGGGCATCAAAGAAGCGATCCGCATGGCGGTGAACGCCGGGCCGAAAGAGGCGCGTGACCGCATGTCGCGGATGCGTCGTAAGACGTATCGTCGTGACGTCTACGACTGGGCAGAGTCCTTCTTAGACGCGCTGCAGCAGACGAGCCAGTAACGGAAGGGCCTCACGTCACCCTGGTGGGGCGACGTGAGACGCTGGTCGGTTAGAGCTCGTCGATGAGATCCGCGACGGAGTTGACGACGCGCGTGGGCTGGTACGAGTACTGCTCGATCTCGTCACGTTGGGTGACACCAGAGAGGACGAGGATCGTCTCGACGCCCGCTTCGACGCCCGCGATGATGTCGGTGTCCATACGGTCGCCAATCATGACGGTCGATATCGAGTGCGCCCCAAGGATGTTGAGTGCGTCCCTGATCATGACGGGGTTGGGCTTGCCGACGAAGTAGGGCTTCACGCCCGTCGTGCTGTGGATGAGTGCCGCGAGCGCACCGCATCCCGGGAGCAGGCCGTCGGGCGACGTCCCGAACGTCTCGGGATTCGTGACGACGAACTTGCAACCCTGGTCGATGAGGCGGATGGCCATGGTGATCTCGTCGAAGGAGTACTTCCAGGTCTCACCGAGCACCACGTAGTCGGGATTCACCGAGTCCTCGGTGTAGCCGACGTCGTGGAGAGCTTCGTGAAGACTCGTTTCACCGATGACGAAGGCTCGACCCTTGGGTCGCTGGTCATGAACAAACTGCGCGATAGCGCACGCCGACGTCCAGAGCTGTCCTTCGTCGAGGTCGATGCCGTGCGTCGAGAGATTGGCGCGGAGTTCCTGGGGCGTGAAAAGGGAGTTATTGGTGAGCACGAGAAACTTTCGCTCCGTCGAGCGAAGCCGATCCAGAAACTTGTCGGCGCCCGGGACCATGCGACCATCGTTGATGAGGACACCGTCCATGTCACACAGCCAACTGACGGCGGTTCTTACCCTATCCATGATTCAATTAGGAACACTTACTCTCGTCGGCACCGAGGTTTCGGAGCGTTTGATACCCCCCAACTTATCGGGAGCGAGCGATGAAGTAAGCGATTCGGCGCGAAAACGTGGTCGGCGACCTTTTCTACCTGTCGTACAAAACAGTTAATCCAGTTGGCGCGCGAACCTCGTCTCCGTGGCCCCGCGACAACTGGATTAACTGGTACGTCGACTTTAACTACCTAGTGACTGTTGTGACCTTGTCCCGAGGAACCTCGGCCATCGTGATCACCGTGATCACCGTGACGCCCGTGGTGTCCGCCCTTCTTGGGTGCGGGCGTCAGGACGACCTCATTGTGAATCGCCACGCTCATCGCGGTGAGGGTCGACTGGTCAGTCGAAAGGTTCCCTTCCGCGCGAATGTGCGTGCCCACGACGATGTCCGCCAAGGTAGCGGCAGCGCCGTCCTTGGTGTACGTGGTCGTGGCACTCACGTCCACGGAGTGGGTGGTTCCCTTGTAATTGCCGACGGTAATCGTGTTACCACTGACGGCAGTGACCTTGCCGGACAGATTCGCCAGTTCGATCTCGATATTAAGGGCTGTCGTAGCGGCGGCGGTACTCACTTCAACGCCGACCTTCGCACCAACCGCCAAGTCAGCGGCGCCCAAAGTGGCACCGTCGTCCTTGTACGTGGTGGTGGTCGCAATCGTGAAGACCGTTGATACGCCGTCCTTGCCCAACACGGTCAGCGAGGAGCCCGTGAGCGCCGTCACCGTACCGCGAATCGACGCCATGGTGCCGGCCGTGCCGACGTCAATGGACACCGCGTTCAGGGTGGTCAAGTTCGTGTCGATAGTTCCCTTGGCCACAATCTTGGTGCCTACCGTGACGTTCGCCAGCGTTCCCGCGGCGCCACCAACGGTGTAGGTCGTCGCCGTACCAACCAAGATGGTGCGGCTGGATCCCTGAGGGTCGGAGATCGTGATGGTGTTACCCACAACGGCCGTGACCTTGCCGAACAGCTCGGCCAACTCAATGTTGACCGAGGTGGCGGTCGTCGGCGCTGAAGCAGAGGACTGAATGTTCACGCGGTCACCCACGACCAGTGACGCAATCGTTGAAGGCGACGTGCCTTCGCTGTAGGTCGTGGTCGGTGTGAGCGTGTAAGTCGTGGTCGTGCCACTCCACAGTTGCACCGTGACCGAGGCGGCGGTGACGGCCGTTACGTAGCCGCCTCGTCCTACGCTGGCGTAGTCGAACGACGACACCTTGCCACTCGCGCAATCGCCGTTCTTGCCGCCATTGTCCTTGTTACCCGACGCGGACGCCAAGCTCACACTGCCGACGGTGAGAGCGGTTCCGATGGCGAGGGCGGTCACCGATCGGCCCACTACTTTCATTGTTCTCGTATGCATAGTGTTCCCTTCGTTGGGTTCGTTCAAGATGTTCTCGAACACCCCAGTCTTTCGTCCAAACTTGTGAGGTCTATGTGAGAAGACTGTGAGCGGTCTGAAGAGGAACGACGAGGAGCGAACTGTCATATTGTGACAATGAGTAAAGGTCATTCGTTCAATGGTGCGTGAGTAGTCGTCCGCCGGCAACTTGGTCAACGCGCTCCGTGTCCGGGGGCAGTCGCCACGATCCGTCGATCGCCCAGTCATCCGTGCGACACCTGGACCGAACGACCGACACTTTTCTTGCGGAATGCCCATAAAGTGGTGCTCAAAATAGTGAGCGGGAAGAGGTCCTGATGCCAGCAGTCACACCAGAAAAGTGGGCTGATCTCGCTCGCTTCGACGCGGTTGATCCGGGAACGAGTACCGAACGATCGGTGGCATCAGTGACGACAGCCCCCCGCGGGCTTGAGGGCGAGGGGTTCCCGGTGCGGCGCGCCTTCGCCGGGCTTTCCATGAAGGACCTCGATCCCTTCGTCCACATGGACCAGATGGGCGAGATCGACTACGGACCCGGTGAGCCCAAGGGCACGCCGTGGCACCCGCACCGTGGCTTCGAAACCGTGACCTACATGATCGATGGCACGTTCGAGCACCAGGACTCACACGGCGGCGGCGGCCTCATTCAAAATGGCGCGACGCAGTGGATGACGGCGGGCAAGGGAATCCTGCACATCGAGACCCCGCCGGAGGCGCTCGTCGTCTCCGGGGGACTCTTTCACGGCATTCAACTCTGGGTCAATCTGCCCTCCAAGGACAAGATGATCGCGCCCGCCTATCAGGGTCTCGAGGCGAACGACGTGGTCTTCGTGTCCTCGCCGGACGCGGAGTCGCTGGTGCGAATCATTGCCGGCAACGTCGGCGGACACAAGGGTCCGGGGTCCACGCACACGCCGATGGCCATGACGCACGTCTCGGTGTCACCCGGTGCGCAGATGGACCTACCGTGGGACCCCTCATTCAACGCGCTCGTCTACGTACTCGCGGGCTCGGGCTACGTCGGAAGTGAGCGACGTCCCGTCGAGATGGGCCAACTCGCGGCCTTCGGTCCCGGAGACTGGTTGCGCGTCGGTGCCGACGGCGCGCAAGATTCGCGTACCGTCGACTTCGAACTTCTCGTCCTCGGCGGACAACCGATTGGCGAACACGTCGAACACTACGGCCCGTTCGTGATGAACACACGCTCGGAGATCGTTGAAGCTCTCCAAGACTTTGAAGCCGGGCGACTCGGGGTGATCCCGCCTAACGCGTTGATGCCTCACGTGCCCGACCCCAACCCGGTCCGGGCGGAGCACACGGGCATATAGTTCGCTGCAACAATCGCGGTGACGACGCTCGCCACTTCGTCTCACTAGGGCGCTCGCGACGAGAGGGAGTCGTTCATGGAGACTTTTCTAAGCGACGTACGCGAGATGCTCGCGCCCGCGAGAGACTCGCCACACGGACCCTTAGCGCCACTGCTGGTCGCGATGACGTTCGTCACGGGTCTCGTCGACGCGTACAGCTACCTGGTCTTGGGTCACGTGTTCGTCGCGAACCTGACGGGCAACATCTTGTTCCTGGGTTTCGCCCTCGTCGGCGAACACGGTCTGTTGGTCGCGGCGTCGCTCTCGGCCCTGGGCGCGTTCGTGCTCGGCGCGGCGATGGGCGGAAAGCTCATCGCCGTCATGAAGGAGCATCGCGGTCGGTTACTCGGCGTCGCGTCGAGCGTTCAAGCGGTCTTTCTCGCGATCGCGTTGGTCTTCGCCGTCCTCAGTTCGTCCGCGGTGCAGGGTGGCTACCGTTACGCGCTCATTGTCTCGCTCGCCATCGCCATGGGTGTCCAAAACGCCGCGTCGAGAAAACTGGCGGTGCCGGACCTCACGACGACGGTACTGACGCTCACTATCACGGGCATTAGTGCTGACAGTGTGTTCGTCGGCGGTTCGGGCTCACGGGCGGGACGTCGGCTCGTCGCCGTGGTCAGCATGTTCCTCGGCGCCCTCGTGGGCGCGGCCGCGGTTCTGCACTCGCAGAACTTCTTTTCGTTGATGGGGGCTCTTTTCATCGTCGCGGCGGTGGCCGCGTGGATCTCGGCGGCGGGATCGTCGAATCCCGCGTGGATCTGATGCCGACCAACGCGACGTCGCTCGTGACGTCGGACGCCGCGGCGTCGCTCACCACGAGACGAACGACTTCCTGGCCATCGGCGCGGCGCAGCACGTAGTCTGGGCGAAGCGAGCACTGGTTGCTCTCGTTGAAGAGGACGGACATGGACGACGGCACAATATTGAAGCGCATCGAACAGCTGTCGAATGAGGAGCAGGAGCTCGAAGAGTCGCATCACGGAACGCCGCTCACCATCGAGCAGCGCGCGCGACTTCGCGCCGTCGAGATTGAACTCGATCAGGCCTACGATCTCTTACGTCAACGCCGTGCCCGTCGCAGCGCTGGTCAAGACCCCGACGAAGCAGCCGTGCGTAAAGAGGGCGTCGTCGAGAACTATCTGCAGTAGTGGATCCTGCGCCGCCGCGAGCTCGGTGGGTTCGTTACCACGAACTCGGCGCCAATTTGTAGGATGGGCCGGTGGATTTAGAGCTACGCGATCGCGCTTTTCTCATCACTGGCGGTAGTGACGGGTTGGGTCTCGGTCTCGCGAAGAAATTAGTGAGTGAGGGGGCTCGCGTCGCCGTGTGCGGGCGAAACGCTGAGCGAGTCGAACTAGCCCAACACCTCTTGGGCGTCGACGCGCTCTGCTTTCAGGCTGACGTCACGAAGAGTGACGAGCTAGACGCGTTCATCGACGCCACCCTGACTCGATTCGGGCGTCTTGACGGCGCGGTCAACAACGCCGGTCGAACGGCTGGCGGGCCCGTGGCCGACTCCGACGACACGACGTGGCGCCAAGACTTCGAGCTCAAGGTCATTTCGGCTCTGCACGTGTCGCGTCGTGTGTTGAGCGCTCTCGAAACGACGCGCGGCGCGATCGTCAACGTCTTGGCGATCATGGCCCGCACGCCCGGCGCGAATTCGACGCCCACGACGGCCTCGCGAGCGGCGGGACTGGCGCTCACCAAGGCCATGGCCAACGAAGTCGGACCCCGTGGCGTCCGCGTCAACGCCATACTTATTGGACTCATCGAATCGGGCCAGTGGGTACGTCGAGCGAAGGAGGCGAACATGGCGTTGTCCGACTTCTACGCAAGCCTGGCCACTGGCTCCAAGATTCCCCTCGGCCGGATCGGCAAGACCGAAGAGTTCGCCGATCTCGCCACGTTCCTCCTCTCGTCGAGGGCGAGCTACATCACGGGCGTGGGCGTGAGTATCGACGGGGGGCTCTCGCCCGTTATCTAGAGCCGCTCGCGACGTGCAGGTGCGAGAGTCGCCGACTGTCGGCCAAGCGCGCGGAGCAGCGTGCTCACGCTGGCGACGACGTCGGACGCGCTGGCGTACGGAGGAAGTTGAGCACCGGCGCGACCGTGAAGGTGGGCCGCCAGCGCCGCGGCGTTGAAGGGGTCGTGACCACGCGCGATCGTCGCGGCGATCAGTCCCGCCAACACGTCACCACTGCCCGCGGTCGCTAACGTCGCCGTGCCCGAGTTCACGACGCGCAACGCGCCCTCGGGGTTCGCGATGATAGTGGTGGGACCTTTCAGCAGAACGACACAGCCCGTCGCCGCCGCGAGCTCTCGCACCGCGTCGACTCGGTTGGGGCCGAGGGGTCGATTCGTGAGGCGGACGAACTCGCCCTCGTGGGGCGTGAGGACCCAGGTGCCATTACGTGGCGAGAGTTCGTCGATGAGCGATCGGTCGAGCCCGTCGGCGTCGACGACCACGGGCACGCGCGCGTCGGTGAGGGGACCGCGGAGCCAGCCAGCCGCCTCGGGCCCGAGGCCGGGACCAGCCACGAGAGCGCGACACCGTGGATCGACGTCGTCGCTCGTCACGTGCACGACGTCGGGGGGCAGGCGCACGAAGGCGGCGACGTCGCCGCGACTGGCGAGGCGGATCATCGACGCTCCGCCACCGAGTGCACCGCGAACGACCAACTCCGCGGCGCCGGGCATGAGGGTCGAACCAACAAAGGCTTGGACGGCGTGATCCCACTTATGATCGCTGGCCGCGAACTGGACCATGGTCGAGAGGTCACGATCCTCCATGAGCCCGTCGCTCCACGAGGTCACGATGCCGAGTCCCGCGTAGGCGAGTCGTCCGACGTAGTCGCTCGAGGGTCCCGCGACGTGCGCCGGCTTCAGCGCGCCGAGCGCGATCGTGACGGTGGCGGGGATCGGCTCACCGAGGAGATCGCCCGTGTCGGTGTCGACACCCGAGGGAAGGTCGACGGCGAGTACCGCCGTGCCGGGCGACACCCGTGGCGCGTGAAAGGGTCGCGAGCAGCCGATGCCGAACGCGGCGTCGATCACCAGGGCGTAGCCGCCCACGACGGGCGGCAGTTGGTCCAGCTCGAGCAGGTCGACGTGGGATCCCCGTGAACGGAGCCACCGTGCCGCCACGCGGCCGTCGGCCCCGTTCAGTCCCGGACCAGCGATGACCGCGACGCGACGGCCGTAGCACGAGCCGAGGAGGCGCCGCGCTTCGAGCGCGACGGCCGTGCCGGCGTCCGCAATCAGTGCGTCCGTGCCACGACGATCGACCGCTCTCGCGTCCGCCTCGCGCATCGCGGCGCTGGTCAAGATCGGTATCACGTGTCCTCCAACGGTGGCGTCACGTCGCGGCGCCGCCGTGGGGCCATGCTACCGAGGGCGTCCTCGCTGACCTACGAACGGCACGAAGCCACCACCCTCGAGAGGTGGTGGCTTCGTGCGACTCAACGGACGGGACTACTTCATCCAGCTCGGGATCGCGCTCACGGACAACTTCGTTGACACCTTGATCGGCGACTTCTTGTCGTTGCCAGTGGTGAAGACCGTCGTGTTAGTCAACAGGGCCTTCACGGGCGCCAGTGATCCGTTCGGGGCGATCGTGGCGATCACGCCGCCCTGGAGACCTTGGTGGTTGGACGAAGAGTACTTCAAGGGTGTCGTGGAGGGCGTGGCGAGGGTGATGGACTTCAGTTCCTTCACGAAGCCGGCGCGGGTGACGGTCTTGCCTTCGGCCTTCAACGTTTCGGCGAACGCGACCGCGAAGCCGGCGCCGTAGAGCTCGTTGCCGGTGATGACCGACGACGACGTGAACGTCGGGAAGTCGGTCTTGTCGGCGAGGAGTACCTTGCGCAGCCACGGAATCCACGGGTCGGAGTTGTTCGTCACGGCGGGGAAGTAGTCGAGCGTGATGGCGCCCGCTTCACCGACGTTGTTCACCGACGTGGGGTCGGCGCCGACGTTGGAGATGACCCAGGTGGGCGAGTAGCCGAGCAACTTGGCGACCGTGAGGATGCCGGCCGTGAAGCCCGGCACCGAGTCGAGGACGACGACTTGGACCTTGTTGGTCTGCAGTGTCGCGACGTCGGCCTGGATGTCACTGGACGAACCGGTGATGGCATCGGCGGCGTTGTAGCTCAACTGGTTCGCTGAGGCGATATTGAGTCCGCCGTCTTGCAGACCCAGGAAGCCGTTGGCCCCAAAGTCGTCGTTCTGCCCAATGAACCCGACGGTCTGGCCGGCGTACTTGGACTTGATGTAACGAGCGAAGATCTTGCCCTCAGCTTGGTAGCTGGTCTGGAACCCGAAGAGATTCGGGTACTTCGACGGCTGGTCCCACGCGCTCGATCCCGAGTTGACGAACAACTGTGGCACGCCGTTCTGCTTCAGGTAACTCAACACGCTCTCTTCCGCCGCGGTGCCGAGTGAACCGACGGTCGCAAAGACGTGGTCCTGGGCGACGAGGGCCTGATTCTGGCTGAGCGTCGTGACGCTGGCGCCCGCGGTGCAACCGAGACCGTACGACGCGAGGTCGTAGCAGTCGTCGAGGCGTATGTACTTGATCTTTCGACCATTGACGCCGCCCTTGGAGTCGATGTACTTAAAGACGGCGTTCGCCGCGCCCGAGACCGGCGCGTAGCTGGCCGCCACGCCCGAAAGCGGTACTGACGCGCCGATGGTGATGCTTGTCTTGGTGACCCCGGGTGTGGCGCTGGCGCCGCTGGCGCTGTTCGTTAGAAGACCCGTCGAGACCATTCCGAGCGTGAGCGCTGAAACGGAGAGCAGCGTCGTGGAACGTCGTAAACGACCTGTAAACATTAAATTCCCCCCTGTGTGATGAGTTAGGTACTACTTGGTGACTAATGTACTTCCTTCGCCGAGCGCATCAGGGGTCGGGCACGAAAGAGGCGCCGAAGGGGATTCTTCACGCTCACGAGTCCCCTCGGCGCGAAGAGCATCGTGACGATGAGTAACACGCCAAAGATGATGCCCTGCATGTTCGCGCCCACGTTCGACGTTGGGTTGACGCCGGTGAGTGAGTTCACGTGCGCCACCAACGTGGCGCTGAAGGAGAAAATGATGCCGCCAAGGACGGCGCCGCTCAGCGTGCCGATGCCGCCCAGCACCATCAAGGTCAGGAGCGTGATGGACAAGGTGAGCGGGAAGGTCTCTGGTCGAACGCTGGCCTCGAGGAGCGAGTAAAGCGCGCCGCCGAGTCCGGCGAAGGCCGCCGCGATGACGAACGCCATTGTCCGGGTACGCGAGAGGTGCACGCCCATCAACTCCGCCGCCACTTCGTTGTCACGTACGAGGCGCATGGCCCGTCCGACGCGTGAGTGGAAGAGGTTCGCCATGATGAAGAACATCACGCCCGCCACGACGACGGCGAGGTCGGCGGTCCACTGGGCGTTTGCGTCGATGGCGGCGTTGGGGCCACTGAACAAGTTCGTGAACCAGTGCGGCGTGACGAGCGAGTTCAAAAACAGGCCCCCCTCGCCCCCGGTGACCGACGTGAAGTTCTGCGCGAGGGGCGTGATCGCCGCCGAAAAGGCCAACGTCATGCCCGCGAGGTAGGGACCGCGCAGTCGGGTCGACGGAATGGCAATGACGAGGCCGCTCAGGCCACCGGCGACGATGGCCAGAACAAAGGTGAAGAGCAGTGGCGTCGTGGTGTGGTGATGGGCCCAGATGCCGGCGGCGTAGGCGCCCACGGCCATGAAGCCCGAGTTGCCGAGCGAGATCTGACCACTCCAACCGATGAGCCAACTGAGTCCCAGGATCACGATCGCGATCGCGGCACCGCCGGCGAGCTCCGAATCGGCGACCGGGGGAAGGATAAAGGTGATCGCGAGCGTGAGCAGGGTGAGTAACGTCACCGCGAGCACTCTCGAACGTGTCGTCTCTTGCTTGATGAGGGTGGTCCACCAGCTCATCACACCCTCCGACTGACGTTTTTGCTGAACAGCCCCTGTGGGCGAATCATGAGAGCGACGACCAGGATGATGATCCCGCCCAGGGGCGCGACGTTCGGTGACCAGTACGCGAGGATGAACTGTTCAGCGAGTCCGATCAAGAGTCCACCCGCCACGGCACCGATCGGCGATTCGAGGCCTCCGACGGCCGCGGCGATGAAACCCGCCACGAAGATTCCGTCCATGTTCGTGGGAAAGAGCCCGAAGCTGCCCGAGGCGACGATGACCGCGGCAATCGCACCCACGCCCGCCGAGAGGATCCAACCAATCGTCAACATCCGGCTGACGCGCACGCCGAGCAGCCGTGAGACCTCGGGCGCCAGCGCCGACGCGCGTAGTTGCAGTCCGAGTTTGGTGAAACGAAAGAGGGCGGCGATGGTCAACATGATGCCCATCGCGAGCAGTATCTGGAAGATCACGAAGGGTGAGAGAAACACCAGGTGACCGTGGGACTGATAGTAGATCTGCGAGAAGGGTTCGGTGATGTTGCGTGTCGTGCTCGTCCAGATCGCTGCGGCGAGCGCCTCGAGGACACCGAGAAAACCCACCATGACGACGATGGGATTGATCTCGGGCTTTCCGTACAGGGGACGAATCAGCACCCGCTCGGTGGCACCGCCGAGCGCCATGCCGACGAGGACCGAAAGGACGACGCACCACCAGTACCCGAGGCCTCGATCGATCTCGGTCATGCCGATGTAGGTCGCGAACATGCCCATGGCGCCTTGGGCAAAGTTCAAGACGTGCGTCGACTGCCAGATGATGACGAGACTGAGCGCCACGAGTGAGTAGATGACGCCCTGCGCGAGCCCCCCGAAGATGTTGTGCATGAACGGTGAGAACAGAAACGCGCTCACGGTACCACGACGCCCAGGTAGTAGCGACGAAGGTCCTCGTCGGCCGCGACCGTCGCGGCGTCGCCGCTCGCGACGACCGAGCCCAGATGCAGCACCACGGCCTGGTGGGCAATCCGCAGCGCGCTCTTCGCGTTCTGCTCGACCAAGACCACCGTCAGTCGTTGGCTGTCGCACAGTTGACGAATCGACTTCATGAGTTGGGCGGTGACTTGGGGCGCGAGACCGAGGGAGGGTTCGTCGAGGAGTAGGACGCGGGGTTTCGCGATGAGCGCCCGAGCCATGGCGAGCATCTGCCGTTCGCCGCCCGAGAGTGTCGAGCAGTGACGCTTACGTCGTTCACCCAACACGGGAAAACGTGCGTACTGCTCGTCCAGTCCTTCGCTCAGGTTGACCTTGCTCGAGAGCGCACCGAGGCGCAGGTTCTCCTCGACGGTCAACTCTTCAATGACGCCGCGGCCTTCGGGTACGTGGCCCACCCCGAGTCGAGCGATGTTCTCGGTGGCGACGCCCACGAGTTCGACGTCACCGAGACGAATTCGTCCACGCTGAGGTGTCACCAAACCGGAGATCGTGCGCAGCAACGTCGTCTTTCCGGCGCCGTTGGCGCCCAGGACCGCAGTGATCTGCCCCGTCGGCGCGTCAAAACTCACGTCGCGCAACGCGCGAACGGCGCCGTAGTTGACCGACAGTTGCTCGACCTGGATCATTCGTCGATGCCCAAGTAGGCCGCGAGCACGTCGGGATTGTTGCTGATCTCTTTCGGGGAACCCTGAGCGATGACCTGCCCGAAGTTCAACACGACGAGTTGCTGGGCGAGTTGCATGACGAAATCCATGTTGTGTTCGACGAGCAACACGCTCATCGACGAACGAAGCTCGCCAATAAGTTCGATGAACGCTTCGAGTTCGCGTTCGTCGAGTCCCGACGCCGGTTCGTCCAGCATCAGCAGCGACGGACGCTCCATTAACGCGCGCGCGATCGAGACCTTCTTCGCAATGCCGTAGGGGATGCCGCTCGGTAACGAGGCGCCGTACTGAGCGATCCCGAGACGTTCGAGTTGGGATAGGGCTTCGTCGCTAAGGGCCTGTTCGTGTCGAAGTCCTGATGGAAGACCCAAGACGGAACTCCAGACACCACCGCCAGGGCGACTCTGCGCGCCGGCCATGACGTTTTCCAAGACGCTGAGGTGACTGAAGAGCCCGACGCCCTGGAGGGTTCGCGCCACACCGGCCTTGGCGAGTTGGGGCGGCTTCAAGGTGTGGCGTCCGAGTTCGGGAAAGTTGACGGTGCCCGACGTCGGACGCTGAAAACCGCACGCGACATTGAACGCCGTGGTCTTGCCCGCGCCGTTCGGACCGATGAGACCGACGATCTCACTTTGCGCTACTTCGAACGAGACGTCACTCAGTGCCAGAAGGCCGCCAAAGCGCACCGTCACGTGTTCGAAGGAGAGCGTGACGCGGCGAGTCTCCGGTTCGGTCATAGCGGCTCAAAACTAGCCTGAACTCGACGCGACGGGGCGTGTTCGCGCGCTCGTTTACGGCGTGCGCTCGTACTTGGCCGCTTACGCGACGACGCTCGTGCAGTGCCAGCACTTGGTGGCCGCCGCGGGCAGGTCGCTCGAGAGACACTCGGGACATACCTTCGTCGGCGCCGGTGGTCCAAAGACGGTGGAGCCCTGTCGGGCCATGTACGTACGGTACGGCACGACGAGGACGAAGTAGATCACCGCCATGAAGATGACGAAGTTGATGATGGCCGAGATGAACGTACCGATGGAGATGAACTGTCCGTTGACGGTCCACGTCAGTCCCGGCTTGCCGGCGAAGCTATTGCCAATCGAGTTGATCAAGGGTGTGACGACGTTGGCGGTGAACGACTGAATGAGGGAGTTGAACGCGAGGGCGACGACCAAGCCGACGGCGATGACGATTAAGTCTCCTCGCATGAGGAAGTTCTTAAAACCCTTGAGCATCCTGTCTCCCTTCCGACGAATGCCTCGACTTTAGCGATTGCCCCGTTGTTGAGCGAACGTCTAGGACGATGACTCGCTGGTGTGGTCGCCCGACGCGCCGTCGCCGATGTTCGCTGCGTGAGCTCGTTACCTCGACGCGGCGACGATGCTGGTGATCACGTTGACGATGTCGTGGGCATTCGCGCCGGGTCCAAAGACTGCCGCGACGCCGAGCTCCTTGAGTTCGTCGAGGTCGCTCGGTGGGACGATGCCCCCGAGCACGACCGGAATATCCGAGCCGTGGTCACGAAGGGCCTCCACCACTAGGGGTGCGAGCGTCATGTGCGCGCCGGACAACATCGACAGTCCCACCACGTCGACGTCCTCTTGAATGGCCGCCGCCGCCACCGTCTCGGGCGTTTGGAACAGTCCGGTGTAGACGACCTCCATTCCCGCGTCGCGCAGGAGACGCGCGACGACCTTGATGCCGCGATCGTGACCGTCGAGACCGACTTTGGCGACGAGGACCCGTACGGTCATAGCGACGGGACTTCAACGTGGCGTCCGAACACGCCCACGAGCGCGGTCATCATCTCACCCACGGTGGCGTAGCTCTTCGCGGCATCGATGAGGGCGTCCATGAGATTGACCTCGGGGTCACTGGCCTCGCGGCTGAGGCGCTCCAGGGCCCGGCGCACCTGTTCGCCGTCGCGGTCGTGTCGAACTTTTTCCAGACGTGCTAGTTGCTTTCGTTCATCTTCGTTCGTGATGCGCAGTGTCGCCATGTCGTCCTCGTCATTTCCTTCGAGGAAGTCGTTCACGCCGACCACGACGCGCTCGCCGGAGTTGAACGATCGCTCCAGTTCGTAGGCTGAGTCGGCAATGCGTCCCTGGAACCAGTTCTCTTCGATGCCGCGGATGCAGCCCTCGAGCATGGAACCTTCGCCCATCTTGTTGATGTGGGCGAAGATGACCTCGGCCTCTCGTTCCATCTCGTCGGTCAGCTCTTCAATGAACCATGACCCGCCGAGGGGATCGGCGACGTTGGTGACGTTCGTCTCGTGCGCGATGATCTGTTGAGTCCGTAGTGCGATGCGCGCGGCCTTCTGGGAGGGCAGCGCGAGCGCTTCATCCATGGAGTTCGTGTGCAGCGATTGCGTGCCACCGAGCACGCCGGCCAACGCTTCGATCGCCGTGCGAGCGATGTTGATCTCGGGTTGTTGGGCCGTGAGTGACACTCCGGCCGTTTGGGTGTGGAAGCGAAGTTGCCAGCTTCGCTCGTCCTTCGCGCCGTAGTGCTCGCGCATCCACTTCGCCCAGATTCTGCGCGCCGCGCGGTACTTGGCGATCTCTTCGAAGAAGTCAATGTGCGCGTTGAAGAAGAAAGAAAGGTGCGGCGCCACGGCGTCGACGCCGAGGCCGGCCAGACCCGCGAGTTCGACGTACGCGAATCCGTTCGCCAACGTAAAGGCCAACTCCTCGGCGGCCGTCGAGCCCGCCTCTCGAATGTGATAGCCGGAGACCGAGACGGAGTTCCACTTGGGCATCTCCGCCGCGGTGAAGCTGATGGTGTCTCGCACGAGGCGCATCGACTGGCGCGGAGGAAAGACGAACTCCTTCTGCGCTTGGTACTCCTTCAGGATGTCGTTCTGCAAAGTGCCGCCAAGATGCTCTCGCGACACCCCCGACTCCTCGGCCTGAGCAACAAAGAGGGCCAGCATGACGGCCGCGGGGGAGTTGATGGTCATCGAGGTCGTGATCGTGCCGAGGTCGATGCCGGCGAAGAGATCGCGAACGTCGGCGAGGGAGTCGATGGCCACGCCGCAACGCCCAACCTCTCCGAGGGACATCGGATCGTCGGAATCGAGCCCTAGGAGCGTCGGCATGTCGAACGCCGTCGACAGTCCCGTGCCGCCGGAGCGGATGATCTCTCGAAAACGCGCGTTGGTGTCGACCGCGGTGCCAAAGCCCGCGAACATGCGCATCGTCCAGAGTTTCGTGCGGTACATCGACGAGTGCACGCCTCGCGTGTACGGGTACAGTCCGGGATACTCGGCGTCGCGAGGGCCGTACACCGGCGCCAGCGGAATACCCGACATGGTGGCGAACGTTCCTGGTCTTATCGGTGCGGCGTGAAAGAGGCGTCGCCAACGTTCCTGGGCACTTTCGCTCGCCACGTTGACACCTCTTCCATTGCGATCTCTCTTGAAATCCAGCATAGAGTTTGGCTCTTGCACCGATTTATCGCGTCAAACGATCGAGCGCGGTTCGCCGCCGGCGACGAGGGAACCCTTTAGCGGTGAAAGCGAAGGTAGAGCAGCGCGACGGCGAGCACGAACGCGGCCCAACAGAGACTTCGCAGGGCCCGCTCGAGCGGCTCGAGCAGTGACTGACTGGTGATGGGCACCGTCGTTCCGTCCGTGCGCAGCAGGTAACCCTCAACGGACGTGGTGCGCCGTCGGATATCGCGTGCGGGTGACGAAAGTTCGCGCTGGGTCTTGGAGACGAACGTCGCGAATGCCGTGGCGAAGAGTGACGCGATGCTCACGTTGGCGTGTTGAGCGAAGTAGGCGGTGAGGAGTGGGAACCCACCCCAGCCGAGGGCGAAGACGGCGTCGGAGTGGAGCCGGCCGTGAAAGAGTTCGAGGTTGTAGGCCAACGCGATGGTGACACCAACCACGATGAAGAGTGCGAGGTAGGGGCTAACGAGGAAAAGTCCGACGATTCCAAGAGCGACGGCGCCACCAAGGCCAACGCACGAGGCCGCCACGAGTTGCCAAGTCGGAATCGACGTGGCCAGCGGTCGTCCGTGCAACTCGTCGAGCGCGTGCGCGCCAACGCCAACGGCGAGGAAGAACGCCACCACGGAAAAGATCAGACGAACGGCGTTGACCGGACCCACGAGGCACGCACCGATGACGACGAAGGAGAGGTGAAGGAGCGTGTAGGGCGGGTGCAGGAGGGTCCACCAATCCTGTAGCCAACTACGAGTGAAGAACCGCGGCTGCGCGTAGAAGGCCGGCGAGTTCTCGGGCGTTTTCTTCGGAGGGGATTTGAAGATCGTCAACGCGACCTGTAGCCCCACGTCACGAGTCCTCCGCCCAAACTCATTGACCGATACTCCACGTGTTCGATGCCGGCGTGCTCCCAGGCGCGAAGCGTCCTGTGCACGGGGTACTTCTTGTAGTGCGATGAGATACTTGGTCCGAGGAATCGACCAACATCCCACCAGCCCTTGCCTCCAGTGACGTAGCCAGCCACCGGCAACACCGCTCGGGTGTAGAACCACCACGCGACGCGCCAACCAAGGGACTGAGGCACCGCGAACTCGAGGCTCGCGATGGGGCCGCCGGGCTTCACCACTCGAGCGAGTTCGGCCAAGGTCGCTTGGGGATCCTCCACGTAACGAAGAAGGTACGTGAACGTGAGTGCGTCGAAGGTCGCGTCGGGGAAGGGAAGCTGTTCGCCGCGTGCGAGTACGAGTGCGACGCGCCCCGTGAGCTTCGACGAGCGAACGTTCGATTGTCCTTCGCGCAGCATCTCCTCGGAGAGATCGAGACCCACGATCCTTGCGGACGATCGCTTCGCCAGCGCTTTGGTCACCGCGCCCGGCCCACAGGCCACGTCCAAGATGAGCTTGGGATCAGATCCGACGACATGGTCGAGCATGGTTGAACGCCAACGACGATCCTGTCCGAAGGAGAGGAGTGCGGCGAGGAGATTGTAGCGAGAAGGCAGCGGAGCGAAGAGCTGTCTCGAAAACACGTTCGGTGTCGTTCGCGAGGCTTGCACGTTGCGGTTCTTCGGCGTCACGGGCACCGTGTCCCTCGACGGACGACGGGTCCACGTGTACTACGCGCGTTCGCAAAGGACGTTTGTCGCGTCATTGGTGGACTCCTTCGTCACGGTGATGTAAGCGTAGGCGGGCGAACGGCGGGCGTGCTCGGCACGTTCACGCTCACCCTCGGCGCGTCACGTATGTTCGAGGCCCCTTCACGTCTGGCGGCCGCCGTCGACACGCCGTCAAGCAGGTCGAGCAACCCCGTAGGGCTTGTTGGGAAGTTGTGAAAGTGAGCGCCAACGTCGCCGAGGGTCGATCCGTTTTCACGATCGCCGAACTAGGCTGAAGTTCTCTTTCGAAACTGAAAGTAGAAAGCGCTGGATCTGGTCCCCGTTGAGCGTCTTCGCGAGGAGACTCATCTATGGAACCGATAGCGTGCGGATTGTTACGAGCATCTACCCTGGACCACCCCCGTGGTGGCTGACCGCTTGGCGGACATCTTCGCGCTCATGGCTCAGTATGAACGCGAACATCCCCAGAGCGCGACCCTGTGCGCCGTGGCGGCGGAACTCACCGAACTGAGTGGCGCTGGGATCTCCCTCTCCTCTTCCGGCGATGAGATGACCAAGCTCTGTACCAGTAACCGAGTGGCCGAGAACCTCATGGACCTCGAGATCACCGTAGGAGAGGGTCCCGGCAGCGAGGCCAGTCGAAGCGGCGAGGCCAATGACGAGGTAGACCTCATGGCGCCAGAGATTTCTCGTTGGATGGCCTACTCGCCCGAAGCCGTGGTCGCGGGTGCGCGAGCGGTCTTCGGCTTTCCCGTTCGCATCGGCGCCGTACGGTTTGGCGCGCTCAGTCTCTTTCGGGATAGTCCCGGGCCCTTGAGTGAAACCCAGTCCTCGGACGCGTACCTCATGGCGTCGGTGATCGGTCGTGCGGTCTTAGCCATGCAGGCCGGCGCGCCCAGCGGCAGTTTGTTGGGCGAACTCCAGGGTCAGTCAACGTTCGATTTCTCGGTGCACCAGGCCGCCGGGATGCTCTCGGTACAAGGTTCCCTGTCGATGAAGGACGCGCTCGTGGCACTTCGCGCCCACGCCTTCGCGGTGAAGATAACCTCAGCCGCGCTGGCACAGCAGATGATCTCGCGTCGCGTCGCCTTCGACCCCGAATCCGGGACCTGGCAAGAGATGGGGACCCGCGATGGCAACTGACGACGCTAAGATTGGTCACATAAGCCATGCCCGTCCCTTTTGAGATAGCCGGTGTCAATAAAGGGCGAGAGAGCAGGTGAGAGATGGCTAGAGAGTCCCTACTAATCGCAACGCTGGTGGAACTAGCCGACAACCTGGTGGACCACTATGACGTCATTGACGTCTTGACGGTACTGAGTGATCGTTGCGTTGAGGCCATGGATGTCGACGCCGCTGGGGTCATGTTGTCCTCTCCAGGGGGAGAACTTCAGTTCGTGGCCTCCTCAAGCGAGTCGATGCGCGTACTCGAACTTTTCCAGATCCAGGCCGATGAGGGCCCGTGTATTGACTGTTTTCGATGCGGTCTACCGATTGTCAATCAATCCCTTAGTGAAGCTGATGGACGGTGGCCCCGATTCACTCCGTTGGCCCTCGCTCAAGGATTCCGCTCGGTGCACAGCCTTCCGCTGCGTCTGCGGGGGCGAACAATTGGCGCTCTCAACCTCTTTCGAACGACGCAAGGTCCGATGGAGGACGACGACGTCCTGGTCGCTCAGGGCCTCGCGGACGTCGCCACGATCGCCATCCTGCAACACCAATCGGCGTTGGACGCCCACACACTCAATGAACAGTTGAGTGGCGCCCTCAACAGTCGGATTGTCATCGAGCAGGCGAAGGGCATCATCAGCCAGGCCACGAACTGCGACATGGATGAAGCGTTTGGTCGACTTCGCGCGCACGCGCGTAACCATAATGACGGCCTCACGAACGTCGCGTTAGCCCTGGTGGAGGGAAACCTCATTCCGGGAGACCTCGATCAGCCGAAGGCAACTCGGCCTCGCTGAAGAGATTCTCGCGCTGACGGCACAGGTGTGAGCGAAGGCCGCCGACGATCCGGGACTTCGTGGCGCGTCGAGTGGCCGGGTACTAATCGTGTTTCGACGCCCGTGGGGGCGGCCTACATCACTTCACGGCGCACGGCGAGTTATGTTTCTGACGTTGGGGCCCGGACGGTGGTACCCTCCAGTTAGGACGTCCAGACCTCGCATCCTTCTCGCCTGACATTGTGTCGGGCCAGTAAGTAGAAGGAACTCTATGGGTCTACCTGGAATGGTTCTCAGCGCCATCGCCACAGCGGCGGGCGCGATTATGTATTGGGCCGTGACCTACCAAGGCACCGGCTTTCGTCTGTCCACCGTGGGCATCATCCTCATGATCGCTGGCGTCGCTGGCTTCATTGTGTCGTCGATTGTCTTTGCCATGTCGCGCCAGTCCGTCGGCGCCGGACACCACACGATGGATCGTCAGGTCGTAGATCCCCAAGGTCACACGAGTTCCCTGCACGAAGAGACGAAAGGGTAGCGAGTCTCGTCCGTGCCGTAACGGGTGTTGGGACGCAATGGTGAAACGTTCGACGTACCGCAGGGGCAAAGAGTCTCTCTAAGTAAAGAAAGAAGGCCGATTATGGCATTGAAGGACAAGGTAAAGAATTTTCTCCAGACCTCCCGCGGAAAAGCCAAGGAAGTGGCGGGCGGCGCCGTGGGTAACGCGGACCTCGAAGCGGATGGTCGGCGCGACCAGAGAACGGGCGACCTCAAACAAGCAGGCGAGAAGGTCAAGGATGCTTTCCGAAAGCACTGAATCACCAGAAGGCACCGACGCCGTTGATGTCTTCATGAGTGAGACGTCGATGCACTTGGTGAACACACAGTTCGAGAGCAGTCCCTTGCACGACGACGTGGAGCGATTGATTCGTATCGCGGCGCAACTCTTTGCCGCGATTGAACGCCAGATCCACCGTATAGAGGACGACTTGATGTTCACGTCGGGTAAGAACATGGTCGCCGGGGGCCAGACGATGTTCAAAGAGCAACTGATCCGGACCGCTCAAGCGCTCGACGAGTCTCTTCAAGAGATCGCGCTACATCTGGGTGAGAGGGCCGAGGATTCGCTCGACACGCCCATAAACCGTCAGAGCAGGTTCGTCGACTACTTCTGATCGCGCCGGTGTCTCGTTGGCCATTTACTCGACGTTCGTCGGTTGTGCTTTACGTGACGCGCGAGAGGACTACGTTTCGTCGTCGCTGGGTTCTCGCAGGGATTCGTGGTGGGCTACTTGACTCTCTTCACGTTCGATCAGTTCGGCGTCTTCGGCGACCTCTAGATGAACCAAATGGTCGTCAGCGTTGGGCGAGGCACGAATGAGCTCATCCAGCTTCAACTGAAGAACCGTCTGCTGGCGACTCTGGGTGTGCTGAATGACGAAGAGCATGACGAGGGTGATCGAATTTGCCACGGTTGCGAACACCATCTGCCATTTCCCGGGGAATCCATTGATCGTCGATACACCGATAAAGATGAGCACAACGACCGTCGCGATGACGGCCGCACTGGCTCGAGAAGTGAGTTCGCCAATCCAGTGCAGTACGCGACTGAAGCGTTGCGGAATCGCCGAGCTCTCCATGAAATCTCCAATTGATAGGGCGCCTTGGTTCACGACGCGTTGGCGGGTTTCGCCGGATTTAACAAGCTCTTCGACTGACCGTTACTTCGGACAGTCCACCATCTCATCGTGCGTGACGCAAGCGCGTGGCGTAAGGGAAAGTGTAACGCGCTCAATCAGCGCACTGGCCGGTAGGGTGACCTTGCTGGAGGGAAATGACCCTCCGTATTAAGACGCCAGGTTCGGGTCGGACGATCTAGACGATTGTCGCCCGTTCGGACACGACGACTTCATTTTCAATGGAGGAAGTGTATGTCCCTGCATAAAGTGACCACCAGCGGTGATTCGTCGACGGGTCTTCGAAATTTGATTCGAATGCGACCGGTGAATGTCGTGCCACGCGGATTTCTCGGCGAAGTGGCCGTGGTCGCCGTCGCCGTGGTCGCACTCACCATCAATATGAAACTCATGTCCTGGCTCTCCCAAGACCCGAGCAAGAAGTGACATTTCTCTCACTGCCTTGGCTCAAAAGCTTGTCCGCGAGAACACCGCAGGGCAAGCGCCCCGCGGGCGGTGGGGACATGTTTGACGACGTCACTGTTCACGCCACGCCACCCCTGACGATGGAGAGAAACCAGTCCACGCTGTGGGCGCAAAGCGCCGTCCGCAACAGCGTCGAAGAGGCGGCCGAGGCCCTGACGACACGTCAGAGCCCGCCGCTGTCCGGCGACGGCGCAATCTCAGTGACGTGACGCGTCAGCTATCTCCAGGGCGAGCAGCGGCGCCGACGCCTTGTTGAGGCACTCCTGATACTCGTAGTCGCCACGACTGTCCGCGACGACGCCGCCGCCAGCCTGCACGGTGGCGACGCCGTCCTGTAGCGAGAGCGTGCGAATGGTGATCGCAAAGTCGGCGTTGCCCGACAGCGAAAAGTAGCCCACGGCCCCGCCGTAGGGACCGCGGTAGACCGGCTCGAACTCGTCGATGAGTTCCATCGCGCGCACCTTCGGGGCTCCCGTCAACGTGCCGGCGGGAAAGAGTGCGTTGAACGCGTCGAAGGCGTCGAGACCGTCTTGGAGTTCACCGTCGACGTGACTGACGAGGTGCATGAGGTGAGAGAAGCGCTCCACGTGGGCGAGTTGTTCCACGCGCACGCTGCCGGGTTTGGCGACACGGCCGATGTCATTGCGCCCGAGGTCGACGAGCATCACGTGTTCGGCGATCTCCTTCTCGTCCACGAGCATCTCGGCCTCGAGGGCCCGGTCCTCGGCGTTGCTGTCCCCGCGGCGTCGGGTGCCGGCGATCGGTCGGGTGCTCACCACGCCGTCGTGCACGCGCATCAACATCTCCGGCGAGGCCCCGACGATCTGATGATTCCCGGAGTCGAGGAGGTACATGTAGGGCGATGGATTGAGCGCTCGCAGGACTCGATACAAGGTGAGCGGATTGACGTCACTGGCGCGTTGGAACTGCTGGCTCGGCACCACTTGGAAGACGTCACCAGCGACGATGTACTCCTTGGCGCGTTCAACGATCGCTTCGTACTCGTGGGCGCTGAAGTTCGACAGGCCCGCGGCGATCGATCGGACGTCGATCGTGGTCCGCAACTGTGGCGCGGTCGCGACCACGCGCTCGGCGGCGTCGTCAGTGGGTGCCGTGGGCGTCAACAACGTGGCGACCAGGCTGTTGAGTCGTTCGCTGGACGCGCGGTAGACCTCGCTCGGATCGTCGTCGCCGATCATCGCGAGCACGACGACGCTCGTCGAATGGCGTAGGTGGTCACAGATCAACACCGCGCCCGGAAAGGAGAAGTCGACGTCGGGCCACGAAGGTGTACTCGCGCGGCCCGGCAGTCGCTCGAGGCGTCGCACGTAGTCGTAGGTCACGAAGCCCACCGCGCCGCCGATGAAGTCCGGCAGTTCACTCGTCACGTAGGTTCGATACTGCGCCAGCAGCGTGCGCAACTCGTCGAGGGGTTCGAGTTCGCTCGTGCGCGTCAAGCCGTTGTCGACAACGGCGCGACCGTCACGCGTTGTGAGGCGCCAGCGTCGATCAAGCCCGATGAACGAGTAGCGACCCGTCGCCTCGCCGAGGGCCGCACTCTCCAAGAGGAAGATCGCGCGCGCGCCGAGTTGCTGGTACAGCGAGACGGGCGTTTCGCGGTCCAGCTGCAGGGTCACGTGTAGCGGCACGACGTTGTAACCTTGATCCGCGAGTTCGAGGAACGACGCGAGTTCGAGGGGTTCCATGGCGAAAGGCTAGTGAATCTTCGTCCTAGGCTTGCGCTACATGTCCGAAGGCCCTTCAATTCTCGTCGTTGACAACTACGACTCGTTCGTCTACAACTTGGTGCAGTACCTCGGCGAACTCGGCGCACTCGTGACCGTGCGTCGTAACGACGAGGTCTCGGCACGTGACGTGGCGTTGGGACACTTTGATGGCGTGCTCATTTCGCCGGGACCCGGTTATCCCTCGACGGCCGGCAACTGTCTAGAGATCGTGCGCCAGTGCGGCGAAAGCGGTCCTCCACTCTTGGGTGTCTGTCTCGGCCATCAAGCACTCGCCGAAGCGTTCGGAGGTCGGGTCCTCGTTGCGCCCGAACTCTTGCACGGCCGCGCCAGCCTCGTCACCCACGACGACGCGGGTGTGTTTCGCGGCGTGGCGAATCCGCTCGTCGTTGGTCGCTACCACTCGCTCGTTGTCGTGGACGAAGGCTTACCCGACGTGTTCGAGGTGAGCGCGAGGTCGAACGGGCTCGTCATGGGCATTCGTCATCGGTCGCTCGACCTCGAGGGCGTGCAGTTTCACCCAGAGTCAGTGCTGACCCAAGACGGCTACTTGATGCTCGCGAACTGGCTCGAGCGTTGTGGTGCCCGCGACGTCGTGTCGAAAACGAAGGAGCTGGGTCGTCGAGCGGACCACGTTCGCGCGGCGTTGCCGCAGCCGCGTCGTTAGCTCAGCGAAGAGCTCCGTCGACGCGCTGACGAACACGGGTGAATTGCCGTCGCGCAGCGCGTCGGGTATGAGTTCCACGGGCACGCTCTGGCGCGTCAGTGGCGTCGGCCATCGACCTCACGCGGATTTAGTTGAATCGTTCGCCGACACCGACGCGCGTCTCGACGACGTCGCCGTCACGCAACTCCACGCGGTACGCGGCGGGACCGGTGTTCGCGTCCACGACAAGGTCGGCGACGACCGACGTGGGCTCGATGCCTTCGTACCAGATGCCCACCTGATTGTCCGTGGCGTAGCCGAGTGGCGGCAACACGCCGTCTTTCAAGAGCGAGTGCAGGAGGGGCCGCCGTTGTGCTTCGGCGTCGTAGTGCACACCGTTGGCGTAGGGCAAGAGGCCGAGCCCGTCCGTCACGGGTCGTAACGTTGGTCCGTAAGAGTCCGTCGTCCCGCCGACGTGCCAACAGAGACTCCCGGCCGAGACGCCGCCCAAGATGGCACCTTCTTCCCAGGCCGTTCGCATCGCGTCGTCGACCCCGTGCAGTCGCCAGAGTGCCAAGAGGTTCGCCACTGACCCGCCACCGACCCAGACGAAGTCACTGCCGCCGAGTCGCTCCGTGGGGTCGGCCGAGGGTTGGGGAAAGAGCTTGAGTTGGGTGACGTCGCAGCCGGCCGCGTTGAACGCTTCGTAGAGCAGCGCGTAGTACATGCTCGAGTCGCCGCTGGCGGTTTCGACCAGACACACCCGCGGTCGATCTTTCTTCGTGAGGGCGAGACCGTCGAGGACCATCTGTCCCAGACGCCACGACATCTGAACCGGTCCCGCGACCACGCCGCCCGACGTGGCGAGAATGCGAGGAGTTTTCATCACACCGTTTTACTGCACTTACGCGTGGTCGCGGCCGCGACGCCCAACCTAGTATTCGATGCACGCCTCCGAGACGAAAGGGGACTCATGTCCACGAGTGAAGCGGATCTCGACGCGCTGATTGACGACCTCGTCACTTCCTTTCCTCCGTCGACGACAAGTCCCGTTGCGTTCTTGGGCCACCAGTTCGATCGGGGCCTCGCGTGGACGCACTTTCCTCTTGGTCAGGGCGGACTCGGTCTCTCGCCGGCCGACCAGCTCTACACACTTCGTCGCCTCGCGAAGTTGGGCGCACCCAGCGCGGTGGGACGCAACGTCATTGGCTACGGCATGGTGGCACCCACCATCGTCGCGCACGGTACTGACGAGCAGAAGGGGCGCTTCTTACGACCGCTCTTCACCGGTGAGGAGATCTGGTGTCAACTCTTCTCTGAACCGGGAGCGGGATCCGACGTCGCCACGCTCGCCACTCGCGCCGAGCGCGACGGCGATGAGTGGATCATCACCGGCCAAAAGGTCTGGACCACGCTCGCGCACGAGTCGGCGTTCGGCCTTTTGATCGCGCGCACGAATCCCGACGTGCCCAAGCACAAGGGCATTACGGCGTTTCTGGTCGACATGCACGCGCCGGGCGTTGAGGTGTTGCCGCTCTACGAAGCGACGGGAGAAGCGGAGTTCAACGAGTGCTTCTTCACCGAGACGAGGATCCCCGATACCCGCCGACTGGGCGGCGTTGGCGAGGGCTGGGGCGTGTCGATCACGACACTGATGAACGAACGCGTCTCGATCGGCGGCACGGTGCCGCCGCGTAGTTCGGGTCTCATCAGTGAGGCCCTCAAGATCTGGCGTCAACGTTGGTCCCTTCGCAGCGACGCGCACGCGCTCGCCGTTCGCAGCGAACTGATGCAGGCGTGGGTGCGCAACGAGGTCGCTCGACTCACCAACTGGCGCGCGAGCGATCTTCGCCGCGCGGGCACGCCTGGACCGGAGGGCTCGGTCGCGAAGTTGGTGTTCGCCGAGGAGAATCAACGGACGAGCGAACTCTGTGTCAATCTCATGGGCGCCGAGGGCATGTTGTATGGGTCGAACTACCCCCAAGTCCGTCCCACGGAGTCGGCGATGACTGGCGGGGACATGCGCAAGGCCTTCATACGCATGCGCGCGAACTCCATCGAGGGCGGTACCAGCGAGGTGATGCGCAACATCATTGGCGAGCGTGTCTTGGGACTGCCCGGAGAGCCGCGTAATGACAAGGACGTCGCGTGGAAGGACGTGCCGCGAAGTTAGCGGCGATCTACTTGTCGCGCAGGTGCTGAGCCAAGAAATCGAGGGTACGTTGGTACCCGTCGCGCGCGGCGGCTTCGTTGTAGACGGCGGGGCGCGCGTCACAGTGAAAGCCGTGCTGCGCGTCGGGGTAGCGAACGATCTCCGTCATCACCGGAGCTCTCTTCGCGGCTGCACGAAGCGCCTCGACGTCGTCCACGGGTATGCCCGCGTCGAGGTCGCCGAAGAGTCCCAGCCACGGTGTCTTCAGATCGTCCGCGAGTTCGAGCAGCGGCGGTAGGCCCATGCGGCCCATGCTCACGCCACCGCCGTAGAAACTGACGGCCGCGCCGATGGTGGCGAGCGTTGCCGCGTAGAAGGCCACCGAGCCGCCCATGCAGAAACCCACGACGCCAACGGATGAGGATTGGTAGCCGATCGATGAGAGAAAGTCCGTCGTGGCGTTGAGGTCGTTCGTCAATCCCTCGCCGCTGATCGCGGCGATGAGCGCCTTGGCCCGTTCGAGTTCGTCGTAGGGCACTTCGGGTGATCCCTCTCGATGGTAGAGATGCGGCGCCACCACGAAGAAGCCCACGTTGGCGAATCGATCGGCGACGTCACGCACGTGGTCGTTGATACCGAATGCCTCTTGCACCACTATCAGCGCGCGAGGCGCGTCCGTCGAGCCCGTGACGTAGACGGGAAAGCCTGGTGAGTTCGGCGCCGGGCTCACGCGAAGTTCGGCTCTTCGGTTCTCGTGCGCTTGAGTTCGTAGAAGCCCGGCGTACTCGCGACCAGCACCACGCCGTCGAAGAGCTTGCCGGCGGCTTCGCCCTTCGGCGCCGGCGTGACGACCGGGCCGAAGAAGGCGACGTCACCGACGTGGATGACCGGCGTGCCCACGTCGTAACCAACGGGGTCCATGCCTTCGTGGTGACTCTTTCGCAGCGCGTCGTCGTACTCGGTACTGAAGGCGGCTTCGGCGAGATCGGCTTCGAGTCCGACTTCGACCAGGGCGTCCGCGATGATCGTGTCGAAGTCCTTCTCGCCTTGGACGTGGCGGCGCGTCCCCATGGCGTTGTAGAGCGGTTCGATCACCTTGTTGCCGTGACGTTGTTCGGCGGCGATGAGCACGCGTACGGGTCCCCACGCCGTGGCGAGTAGTTCAACGTACTCCGGCGAGAGGTCGCGACCGTCGTTCAGCACCGCGAGGCTCATCACGTGATAGTTCACGTCGAAGTCGCGAACCTGGGCGGCTTCACGGAGCCAACGCGAGGTCATCCAGGCCCAGGGGCAGAGGGGATCCACCCAGAGGTCAACGTTCGTGGTCATGGGGGGTCCTTACTTGTTGGCGTGTGCAGCTAACACAGTAATGACCGCGTTCGAGACCCCGACCACCGTGGGCAGGTCGAGCATCTCGTCGATGGCGTGCGCGTTGGACTGCGGACCACCGACGCCCGTGGCGACGAACTGCACGTCGGGGTAGCGCTTCGCGAGCGAGGCGAGAAAGGGGATCGAACCACCTTCGCCGGTGAAGCCGACCGAGCGACCAAAGGCATCGAGCGAGGCCTCCTCGAGCGCGGGCGCGAGCCACGAAGCAAGTGCGGGCGCGACCCAACCATCGCCCGAGGCGTCGATCTTGACGGTGACCTTGGCGTTGGACGGGGGGTCGCTGAGCAGCATCTGCTCGACGGCGGCGCCGGCGAGCGCGGCGTCAACGCTCGGCGGAAGGCGAAAGGACAGGACCGCCGTCGTGAAGGGACGTAACACGTTGCCGGCGATTTCGGGCGCGGGGAGACCGCCCATGCCGATGACCGAAAGGGTCGGGTACCAGGTGCGCCGAAGGAGGCGTTCTTCGGCGTTGGCGCCCATCAACTCGACACCGTCGACGATCGGCAGTTCGTTCGCGATGACGTCGCCGAACTCGTGGGCGATGTCGTGGGCCGACTTCGTGTCGGCGGCAGGGATCGTCGCCCACATCTCTTCGACGAGTACCTCGCCGGTCGTGGCGTCCTCGACGCGGTCGAGCAGTTGGCGCAGGACGCGAAACGACGACGGCACGATGCCGCTCACCGAACCACTGTGTTGACCCTGCGCCAGGACTTGGACGGTCACCTCGACGTTCACGACACCGCGTAGCGATGTCGTCACCCAGAGTCGGTCGTACGTGAGCGCTCCGGAGTCGAGGCAGATCATGAGCTCCACGTCGCCGAGTTGCTCTGCCAGCGCGTCGAGGTACGCCTCGAGGTCGGGACTGCCGCTCTCCTCGCTCGCCTCGATGAGTACGACGCACCGTGCGTGGGGAATGCCGTGTCTCTCCATGGCCTCGATGGCACTGAGCGCAGCAAAAAGTGCGTAGCCGTCGTCGGAGACGCCGCGCGCGTACAGACGGTCGCCTCGTCGAACGGGGACGAAGGGGTCGAGCCCTTCGGACCAGTTGCCGAGCGGCGGCTGCTTGTCGAGGTGGCCGTAGAGCACGACCGTGGCGCCGTCGCCCGCGGTCGAGTCGACGGTGACGACGAGGGTCGGCGTGCGACCCTCGAGACGGTGGATCGTCACGTCAAAACTGGCCAGTTTGCGCTCTTTGGCCCACGAGGCCAACAACATCGCGGCATCCTCGAGATGACCGTGCTCGACCCATTCGGCGTCGAACATGGGCGAGAGCGAACGGATCGCGCCAAAGGCCGTCAACGCGCCAAGGGCGTTGTGTTCAAAGTCAGGGAGGGAGAGTAGGGGCATGTGAGTGAGATTACTGTGCTCGTTGAAGTCGAATGAGCTGCCAGCAGTACCAGGCCACGTCCGAACGAACACCTTCGAAGACGTCGCCCTTCGCTTGCAGTGCCGCTTCACTCACCATCTCGTCGAGCTGGTGTATCTGCGACCACCCGTTACGCACACCGAAGTCGCCCGCCGGCCACACGTCGTGTCGAGCCAAGGTGTGCATGAGGTACATCTGAGCAGTCCAGGGTCCGATACCGCGCACCGCGATGACGTCACGCACGACGTCGTGGTCGGACATCTTGCCGTGGTGAGCGAGGCGAACGCGCCCGTCCAACGTTCGCTCGGCGAGATCCACCATGGCCGCGGCCTTGCCGTTCGAAAGACCGGCGCTTCGCAGATTGGCGTGGCCCGCACGTTGGATCGTCTCGGCGCTCACGTCGCCCGCGCAGAGATCGATGACGCGCTGGTGGATCGTGGCCGCAGCTTTGGTCGCGAGGAGCTGGCCCGTTATTGCGCGCGCCAACGTGGGGAATCGTTGGGCTACCGGTGCGCTGCGTCGTGGAGGCGGGGGACCGACGTCCCTGATGAAGTTTCTGAAGGCTCGATCACGCCGCGCGATGACGCTGGCGATCTCGACTGGTGTGAGTGGATTGCGCACGCCGAGATTCTTGCAGAGCCCTGGACGGTCAACTAATTCCTGTGCTGGTCGCCGAGGACGACGCGACGCCCTTCGTGCGCGTGCCCCACGAACACTCCGTGACCATGGGTGCTCGCTTACTGCGGCGCGCTTGTGGGCAGATAGACGCCATCGGGAACGATCGTCGCGTGCGACACGACGTCCACCAACAGCGCGTGGATCGCTCGAACCGGGGCCGCGGGAAACCCGAAACGTCGACTCGCGAGGACGACGCGACGTTTGGCGATGTTCTGGATGGGCAGCGCGACGAAGTTGGTGCGAAGGTGAGGCGACAGCATGGTGGCGGGCAGGATCGAAGGCCCGTGGCCGTCGAAGGTCATCGAGGCGATCGTGCGAAGACCGTCGAGTTCGATGAGCGCGTTCATCTCCACGCCCGCCAGGCGCGCCGCCTCGTCGATCTCTCGGCGAATCGGAGTTCCCCGCATGGGGAGCAGAATGTCGTGTTCGATGAGGGTGGAAAACGGTAGTGGCCCCTCAATGGCCGCGAGCGGGTGATCGCGATGGCTGATGACGACGAGGTCTTCGGTGAAGAGGTCGACCTCGCTCAGCTCGTCCGCCATCACCGGCCACGCCAACACGGCGAGGTCGAGCTGTCCATTGACGAGACGAGGTTCGAGCGCGGAGTTCGTGCCTTCACTGATACGCAGGTTGATCTTGGTGTAGCGCAATCGGAGGTTTTCCAACAAGAGCGGCACGATCCAGCGTCCGGCGGTACCGATCATGCCAAGGGTGACTTGGCCTCGGACGTCGGCGTTGAGTTCGGAGACGTCCGACGCGATGGCGCGTAGTTCACGGAGTATTCGCCGGGCGCGTTCGACGACGATGACACCTGATTCGGTGAGAGTGCCCGTCGCGCGGTTGACGAGTTCGGTACCGAGGTCGCCCTCGAGCCGAGCGACGCGATTGGAGATGTTCGACTGCACGGTCCCGAGGGCTTCGGCGGCCCTGGAGAACGTGCCGTTCTCGGCGATGCTCACCAGGGCTTCTAGTTGGCGTATTTCCATGTATCTAGTATAGAGATGGAGAGTATCTCTACTATTCGGTTGCGAGATACTGTGGGAACGGGCATACTGCTATCAGCCTGTTTTACTCAACCCCCCCTTGAGTGATCAGAACGCTTTGCAAAAGGACCAACCACCCCCTGGTTGGTCCTTTTGCGTTTTCTGGGTTGTTAGCGTTGGCTCAATGCCACGAGAATCCTCCCTTCGCGACGACGTCGCCACGGGAGCCGTTCGACTAGTCAATCTCCTGTCGCGCCTGGCGTCGCGCGGGTCGGGCACGGTCGTCGGCGGGCGCGTGGGTCTGGCGATTGCCCCTGAGCTGCTGGAGAATCTCGCACGAGGACGCGACGTGGTGCTGGTGAGCGGCACGAACGGCAAGACGACCACCACCGCCCTGATCGCGTCCGGCTGGGGCGGGTCAGTGGCGACCAATGACACGGGTTCGAACATGCCCGAGGGCCACGTCGCGGCCCTCGTCGCGTCGAAGAGCCACTCGGTCGTCCTCGAAGTCGACGAGTCGTGGTTGGACGTCGTCGCGCGCGCCACTCGTCCGCGGGTCATCGCGTTGTTGAACCTGTCGCGCGATCAGCTGGACCGGGCCAGCGAAGTGCGCCAGATCGCCGAGCGTTGGCGCGCGCTGCTCGCGGACCTACGCGACGTCACGGTCGTGGCGAACGCCAACGACCCCCTCATCGTCTACGCGGCCGAGCTCGCGGCGGACGTCGCCTGGTGTGACGTGCCGACGCCTTGGACGACTGACGCCGTGTCGTGTCCGCGATGCACGAAGCCTCTGCACTTCGCCGATGGCTCCTGGTGGAGCGAGTGCGGCTTTGCGAAACCAAATGACCTCGCCACGGCGTTCGGTGACGACCTCACGGTCCGTGGCACGTCGCTCGCGCTCGAACTTCAACTCCCCGGCGCCTTCAATGAAGCCAACGCGGCGGTGGCGTTGACGGCACTGTCGTACGTTGAGGTCGAGCTCGCGGACGCCCTTGAACGAGTGGACGCGGTCGCGAGCGTGGCGGGACGCTTCAGTCTTCGACGATGGCGTGGGCACCATCTGCGCCTGCTGCTCGCGAAGAACCCGGCGGGTTTCTCGTCGATGCTTCTGACGTTGCCCCACGACGCCGCGGACGTGTGGGTGGCGATTAACGCTCGCGTCGCGGACGGGCGCGATCCGTCATGGCTCTACGACGTGCCCTTCGAGATGTTGCGCGGCCACCGCGTGTACTGCTTCGGTGATCGACGCCTCGACCTAGCGACGCGGCTCGACTACGCGAACGTCGACCACGTGGTCGTGAACGACGAGTCGACGCTGCCGGTGACGAGTGACGTGATCGACGTGCTGGCGAACTACACCGCCTTCCAAGAGTGGCGTACGAGGAGCAAAGCGTGCTGAGCGTCGCGTTGATCTACCCCGAACTGCTCGGCACGTACGGTGACGGGGGCAACGCGCTGGTCTTGGCCGAGCGTGCGCGTCGACGGGGCTTTGAAGCGGAGGTCGTCAACGTGGGCATTGACGACGAGGTGCCCGACGCGACGATCTATCTCTTGGGTGGGGGAGAGGACGGGCCGCAGCGCCTCGGCGCCGACCTCCTGCGAGCCTCGTCGTTCGCCGCGCGCGTTCGTGACGGGAACTTCGTGTTCGCGGTCTGCGCCGGGTTACAACTGCTCGGGACGAGCTTCTGCGTCGAAGGCGACGACGAGTATGAGGGTCTTGGTCTCGTCGACGCGACGACCAGCCGTGGCGAGACGCGTGCGGTCGGCGACCTCGTCGTACGCGTCGACGACCGGGCGCTCGTGGGCTTCGAGAACCACGGGGGGCGCACGACGTTGGGTGACGACGTCGAAGCCTTCGCCACCGTCGAAGTTGGCCTCGGTAATGACGGCGTGGTCGATGGTTTTCGTACACCGGCGATATGGGCGAGTTACGCGCACGGTCCGGTACTGGCGATGAATCCCTGGTTCGCGGACAAGGTCCTCGGGCGAGCCCTCGGAAGAGAACTCGAGCCACTGGTCACGGTCGCCGACCAACTGTACGACGAGCGCGTCAGAGCCCTCGCTCGTTAGACGTCGTCCACGAAGCCGTAAGTGGGATCGCCACTGACCGCACGACCGATCTCTTCGACGGCACGCTCGATGCGCGCGCCGAAGCGGCGCATGTTCTCGCCCTCTTCACAACGAAGTGGTTTGCCGAAGGCCACGATGACGTGGTGCCGGCGTTCACTCGGCGCGTCGACGTAGATCGGCGCCTTGGCGTACTTGGGACCCTTCAGCATGCCCGACTCGTGGATGTAGGTCGGTATGACCGTGGCTCTTGAGCGTTCGGCGAGGTACGCGGCGCCGCCCTTGAACTCTTGAAGGTGACCGTCGGGCGTGCGACCACCCTCGGGATAGATCACGAGGTTCCACTTGTCCTCGACGAGTTCCAGCGCCAACTGGGCGCTGCGACGATTGACCTTCAATCGGTCGACGGGAATGGCGTTGAAGATCAGTACCGTTTTGAAGGCTTGACGGGTGTCCATGAAGAAACTGTCCATGGCGGCCGCGACGATAGTGCGTTTGCGTTCCTTGGGGGGAATGGCGGACAGAAGAATGATGGTGTCGACGTGACTCGCGTGATTGGCGGCGAAGATGAAGGGTCGTTCGCCGTCGATGTTCTCCGCTCCGCGAACTTCGAGGGTCGAGAGGTAACGGACGTAGGGTCCCATGAGGTAGCTCTGGATGATGTTGCGCGCGAAACGCGCGGTGTAGCCACGACCCCACTTCGTTGGAAAGTCCATGCCGAGCTTGGTCATGAGCTAGCGACGTCGGCGCGGGGGCTTCTTCGGGGTGTAACGCTTCGAAGCCTCCGGGGCGGCAATCGTCCGGCTGGTCGCGTCCTTGGACTCACTCGCCGACGAGGTCTTCGCGGAACGTCCCGCGCGCTTCGCCTGACCTCTCTCTTTCGCCACGCGATTTGAACTCGCGAAGCCGGCCTCACCGTACTTCTGCAGTCGGTACGCGCGAATGATTAGCCACGCGCCAAGCAGAACGAATAAGAGTCCGGCCCCGTAGACAGGCCCGAAGCCGAGGAAGATCGCGAAGCACGCGACACCCGCACGCTTCCGCCGCACGGTGAAGTACAAGATACAGAGCGCGACGACGACGATGAAGAGGAGTCGCACTTCCCACGCACCGGCCGTGGACTTGGTGACCTCTTCGCATATCTTGTTCGTGAGGTGAAAGCCACTTGGGCACGTGTTGGTCTTTGAAGGATTCACTTTCGTGACCGTCGAGACGTTGCGCGCCCATTCAACGGCCGTGACGACTGCGAGTAACAGCGCGATACCCACGCCTGCGAAACTGACCCGTCGCTCTAGTTGGTCCAGTCCTAAGACGACTTCGCGCGGAGCAAGGGAAGGTCGCCGTCCACGTCGCGCTTTCGTCGACGAGGACGGCAGCGAGTTCGCGTTATCTGGCACGGATGAAGGTTACAACGCCACACAAAAGAAAATATCTGATGAAGCCAGTAGTGTTAGTACCTCGGGCGCTTAGCTCAGTTGGTTAGAGCGCAGCCTTCACACGGCTGAGGTCGCAGGTTCGAGTCCTGCAGCGCCCACGACTGAAATCTGTCGGGACATCGTGAACAACCGAACCTGTGCAGATTATCTGAAGCCTGGACCTTTGGACTGGTAGTCGCGCTCGGGGTCGATTTTTGTCTCGCCGATGAACTCACCGTCTTCGGTCGCGAGCGCGACGACGTCATCGAGGATGTAGAGACGGATTGAGTGACCTCGGTTGCGCCAGCCGACGTTGAGGTTTTGAAGCTTGCCCAAGTGGCGCAGCGTCACGTGACCGCGCACGTCGAGCGTGTCGGTGCGGATGCGCCAGTGCGGTTGGTGGATGAGCGTATCGAGACGCCGTACTTCTTCGCGGTCGCCCTCACCCCAAAGCCCTGGGACACCACCGACGCCACAATGATCTGGTTCTTGACCACGACCCACCTCCACCGAGGGGTTCACTATGTCGCGACAGATCCGTTCAATATGTTGTGCAACTAGAGACTGCAGCGCCCACCATAATGACGCCGACAATGAATTTCTACGAAGTCGTTGATAGTTTCCAATGTTCGGTACGCCTCTCTTGCGATTCGAGCCATGTTGCTGGCGGTCGCCCGCAACTCTGAAAGATCTTCTTGACGCCAAGCAGATTCGATCGCATCAGCCACTAGCGAGCCATGGGGGCCCAGTAACCAACGGAGATTGGAAGCGACTCCTTCCCGTCGTATCTCAGGTCGAATTTGTCTGTTCTCAGAGACCTGCGGTCGCCTTAGGGCTTTCGCGCTTCGCGTATGCGCTATTGCTTCCCGCCATGCGCGCTGATCTCCACTGGTCCTTCGCAATCGCGGGCGCTATGAACACGGCCAATGCGCTCGGCTACTTGGGCGGAGCGTTCGTGACCATCACGATCACGCGACGGTGGGGAACTCGGCGTTGCTTCATCGCTACTCTCGGAGGCGGCGTACTGGTCCTTTTGGCCACCGCGAGCACCGGGAATACCGTGGTCCTCGTCGCGTTGCGAGCTCTCTCAGGGGCGTTGGGCGCCGTCACGTTCGTCACGGGCGCCGGACTCGTAGCTTTCGCCATTTCGACTCTGTCTTCGGAGCGTGTCGCCACGCTGCTCGGTATTTATTTCGCGGGAGCCGGAATCGGGATCGTCGCGTCGGGCCTCGTGATTCCTCGACTTCTTTCGGCTACCAGTCTCGCGCAAGGGTGGCGCTGGGGCTGGGTCCTACTCGCGGGACTCGGCCTGGTGGCGCTCATGATCGGCGTACCCGTCGCGCTGGCCAGCGGCGAGCCACCGAGTCCCCCGTTCGTTGAGCGCCACTGGCCAGCGCGGCGCTTTCGTCGTCTATTGGCGAGTTACGGACTCTTCGGGACGGGTTATATCGCGTACATGACGTTTATCGTCGCGTACTTGAAGGGCCACGGGACCGAGTCCAGACAGATCACGGTCTTTTGGGTGGTACTCGGAGCATCTTCCATGGTGGGCGCGCTGCTCTGGGGTCGCCCGATCGCTCGTCTGCGAGGAGGACGCGGCCCTTCCTTGATATTGGCGGTGGTCAGTGTGGGAGCGTCACTCCCACTTATCTCAACTTCGCGCGTTGCCACGTTGAGTTCCGCTGTGTGCTTTGGCGGATCGTTCTTGTCCGTCGTGACTTCGGTGACCTCGGTGACTCGACGATCGTTGCAGGCGCACCACTGGACCGCGGCGATCGCCGGTTTGACGGCGGCCTTCGCTCTCGGCCAGTGTCTCGGCCCCGTGCTGGCCGGCGTTCTTTCCGATGGACCTGCGGGACTACGACTCGGGCTTGAACTTTCGCTTGGCGTACTCCTCGCGGCAACCCTCAGTTCGTTCACTCACGAGGACTACGGGATAACAGCTCACGCTTAAGGTGTTGTGCTTGACTTTTCGACGCGCGGAGAATGGATGAGTCGACTTTCCAGAGACGGTCGGGGGCGCTCCTCGGATCATTCCTTGCCCGCGCAAAGCCCAGGGACTTTGGAATAGCCGCGGAGTCGCGTTGAGCGCCGTGCCCACTCAAGACTGGCAACCGATATCCGCGGGTGAAGGTGCTCGGAACTACGAAGGTCCGGGACCAGTTCCCGCCGCGTTGCAACTGCGTGGGTCGTAGGGCGCAAGAGTCGCCGAGACGGCGCTAGGAGCCGTGAACTTGCTGTTGCCCTTCAGTCCAGGCGGGACGTAGTTGGTCGTCGTGGTCGCGCCCGACGAAGTGGTGGTCGTCTTCTTGTGCGTTGTCGTCGTCTTCGTCGCGGACTTTGGCGTGACGGTGAGGCCAGTGCCCGTTTCTACCGTGACGATCGCACCCGGCGCGACGTTCTTCGGGTTGTAGCCGAGGATGGCCGGACCTTGGAGTTGTGCCAAGACGGTCTGCGCCGCGGCGAGACCGGGGCTCGTCCAGTTCCCTTGTGCGGGGGGAGGAGGGCCGCCGTACCAAACGACTGATTCACTGACGGGGCCCGGCGACGTGATGTCGCCCGTCGAGACGACGTCAAACCCCTTCGCGCGAAGTGGGTTCGCGATGGACGCCGCCTGATTGGCGACGCCCGTCCCGTTTTCCACGGTGATCTTCAGACTCGATGGGGATGGCAACGCCGCGCCGGTAAAGGAGTTCTTACCGGTGGCCACGTCGAGGATCGTGTTGACGGCTTTGAGTCCGTTGGGCTGCACCGGAAAGACAACGTCACCGTAGTAGTAGCCCTCATAGAGGAGCGAACCCGTCTCGACGTTGGTGACGGGAAACGTGAACTGGGGCACGTTGGTGATGCTGGTGTGAGCGAAGGTTCGAGCCAAGCTCACCATCCCACCTTCACTGAACCCGTTGTCAACCGTCAGATCCGGCAACACCGAGGTGGCGATGTTCTGGTCGGTGAGCGGATTGCCGAGCCCTCTCGCGGCGACCTTGCGCGCGAGCACGCGCAAGAACTCATGCGTGCGACGGATACGCGCCAGGTCCGAAAGTGCCTCGTAGGTCCATGAGCGTGGATCGTGATTCGAGGGATTGGGCTGGATCTGCAGGTGACGTGCCCGCACGACTTGCAGGGCGTGATAGCCGTCGAGGGTGTAGCAGCCCTTTCGTTCGATGTTGAGGCCCGAGTAGGCGTCGTAGATGGGCGTCGGGAAGTACATCTTCACGCCGCCGAGAGCGTTCACGACGTTCGCGAAGGTGTCGAAGTTCAGTACGACGTAGTGATTGATGGGAATCGCAAAGTCCTCTTCGATGGCCGTGATGAGCTGGCTGGGACCTTCGTAGAGCGCCGCGTCGATCTTGTTCGCGCCGATGATCCGAGCGTTCGGAACGAAGAGGTCACGAGGTATCGAGAGCAGTGACACCAATCCGGTGCTCGGCACGAGGTGCAGGATCATGTCGATGTCACTGTTGACGCCGTTAACGCCCTGCGAGCACAGCCCGTACGCCTTGTTCTGCACCTTCAGCGCGCAGCGACTGGTCGAACCGACGAGCAGAATGTTCTCGGTGGCGCCCGCATTGTTTTGAAGGCCGTTGACGTTGACTTTGTTGACGAGGGATCCCAGGTAGAAGTAGTCGGCCGCGACGCCCGCGATGATCAACACCACGACCAAACCTACGGCGATGATCGAGCGCCGGACCCAGCGGCGCCCTCGGCTTCGAGGAGTTCGGCGACTTCCGTTGTTAGTACGCCGATTGACGGCCTCGCCCATGGCGATCAAGCGGTCGTGATTCGCGATTCTGCGTTGTGAGGGCTCGCGGTCGCTGCTACCGGTCTCGCGAGTCACCGGACAATGCTAGTAGACCGTGCATTCAACTTACGGTTTCACGACGCGCGGATATGGACTCTCCACACCTGATGAAATACTGAATCGTACCCTCCGCTCGCCACGTAAGAATCTGAACGTTCTTCTCGAGCGCGCGCCTCGCTCGAGCCCGAAACAACCCGGAGGACCAAGCGAGCGTCAACGGCAACGTCAAGGTCTTCCCAGATTGCCCCATCGGCGACCCACAATCGTTCCTAGTTGAGGGTCACGTCTTTCTGCACTGCTTCGACGTGGAGGTAGCGCGGACCACCCTTAGCGCAGGCCGCGAAGGGGAAGGCGACCACCTTCGACGTCCTCTGTCCGGGTGGGTACACGCGAAGTCCCGCGGCCGAAATTTGGCGACACGTGGTCGAAGGAAAATTCTCCACCTCGGTGATCTGGAGGATCACCGTCGCCGTGTTGCGCGTGGTTGCGGAAAGGAGCCCGCGTGCGCTGAGCGCACTGGTGAGGGTGATGAGAGCCGGTGCGATGGTGTTGTCACGGGCGGCGCTGCTGCCGACTTGATGATCAGAGAGTGAGACACCCGACACGCCGGGGTAGCCGGCGAGGGTGCACGCGCGGGCGGACAAGTTGGTGAAATTCAAGTTGTAGTAGGAACTGCCCGCCGCGCCGTTGCCGACCGTGTTGAGCCAGATGACGAGGCTGGAGGTGGTGCACGCGGGGGTTGTCGCGGCGGACGAGATGGCAGTACCCGTGGGAACACCCAGCGTGAGAAGACCCGCGATCAGGCTGATCGCACCCGTCCAGCCGACGAATCGTCGCTTGAGACCCGCTCGATGGTGTTCGAAATGATGATGCATGGTCCACCTCCTCGGTGATGGCTGAGAAACCATTCAGCAAAGACGATGGTCGAACGATTTCACATCACAAATCGTAGGTGGCGCCACACGAGAATCTCAGCGCATTGGCCAATGTGTCACGTAGTTGTAAAGAAGTTCCGTGTGGCGTTCGCGTACCACGTCGCTGAAGGTTTGAGGTTGCGCTCGAACGAGACGCGATCGACGGCGACGATCCCGAACTTGGGCCGGTAACCCAAGGTCCACTCGACGTTGTCGAGGTCTTCTTCGTAACCGTGCCACGAGTCACACGCGTCGTCGCACCGTTCCACGACGGTTGTCCCATCAGTGCGCTCGAAGCGCCACCAGTCGCTATTCGTGTTGCCCCCCTCGATCTGGTACGCCGACGTGGACGTCCCCCAGGAGAACAAGTCGGGAAAGTGGACTTCGTGCGCCGTCATCGAACCAAGTTACGTCGGGCAGCGAAGGACGGATCAATCGCTGACGACCAGAGTGATGTTCGACGGCGCGACTAGCGTTGCTCGGACTATGCAGCTCAGCCACAAGATCGTCGAGACGCCGTGGCGGGCCAAAGGCACCTGGTCGCTTCGACCCCGCATGGCGTTGCCGCTTGTCCTTGGGCTCTCTCTTTTTGGTTTCGGTGAAGGTCTCCTCGTCCAGTCCCAGTGGGGTGCGACGCCGTGGACCGTGTTCGCCCAGGGCGTCTCTCGTCACACGAGCTGGTCGCTTGGTTGGTCTACGGCCGCCATCAGTGTTGTGGTGTTGTTGGGGTGGCTCCCGCTTCGTGAACGTCCGGGATTTGGCACGATCGCCAACTTGATCATCATTGCCTACGTGCTCGATATCGTGTCGACCAACTTGCCCGTGCCGCACGCGTACTGGTTGAAGGCCGCCTACGTCGTGGGCGCGGTCGTCGCGATAGGCGCTGGCAGTGCCTTGTACCTGACGACGGCTCTCGGACCAGGTCCGCGCGATGGACTCATGACGGGACTGCATCGTCGTCTCGGCGTTAGCGTCGTGTACGTGCGACTGACGCTCGAAGTGTTCGTACTCGTGATCGGTTGGTTCATGGGTGGCACGGTAGGCATCGGCACGGCGTTCTTCGCGGCCACCGTGGGCTTCAGCATCGGCTTCAATTTGATGGTGATGGATTTGCTCGTACGCAAGTTCGCGCCGTGATCAGCGGAGGCCGACTGGCGACGTTCTTGGTGGCGTCGATAGTGATCATCATCGTGCCGGGCCCGAGCGTGCTCTTTACCTTGGCGCGGGGGGTCGCGTGGGGGAGAGCGGTCGCGGTCTTGACGGTGCTCGGTAACAGCATTGGCACTCTCGTGTTGTCGGTCGCCGTCGCCGTGGGCCTGGGACCCTTGCTCGCACACTCCAAGGTCTTCTCCGTGGTCTTGCAGATCGCCGGTGGCTCGTATCTCTTGTGGCTGGGGTACGACGCACTGCGCCATCGACGCGAACACGCCGAGGCCATGGCCAAACGCGAATCGCAGCGTCCGTCGCGGATCACCGTGGTGCGTCAGGGATTCGTGGTGGGGATCTTGAATCCGAAATCGTTGGTCTTCTTCGCCGCGGTCTTTCCGCACTTCGTGGAGCCCTCGAAGGGCAACGTCACGTTGCAACTACTCATCTTCGGCGGAATTTTCAGCGTGATGGCGTTTTGTAGCGACTCCACCTGGGGCGTCATCGCGGGCACGGCGCGTGAGTGGCTCTCGGACTCACCCACGCGGCTCGTCGTCCTACGGACGATCGGCGCGTGCGTAATGATGACCCTCGGCGTCATCATCGTGGTGAGCGCGATTACCTCGTAACGCCACTCACGCACTTGACGTCGGAGTAGGGCGCGGTAACGCTCGCCACGACCAACGCAGTTCCTACACTGCAAGTACGGAGGAGTTGAAATGAGCATGCACGGCGGCGCGGGGGGCGTCCGACTCGGAATGCGGTCGCTGTCACGAGACCGCAAGATCCTCCAACATCAACTGAAGAAGGGTACGCTGCCGCGAATTTTGAAGTTCGCCAAGCACTACCGTCCGGCGCTCATTGTCTTTTTGTCTATCGTCATCGTGGACGCCGTCATCTCCTCGGTGTCACCCCTCTTGCTGCGAGAGATCATCGACGTGGGCATTCCTCGCCACCGCGTCGACCTCATCGTCGGGCTGGCCGTTGCGACGGCGGCGCTCGCGATCGGTGACGCCGGGTTGCAGTTGGTGGAGCGACGGATCTCCGCCATCATCGGCGAGGGACTTATCTACGACCTTCGTGCCGAGGTCTTTCGCCACGTCCAAGAGATGCCTATCGCCTTCTTCTCGAGAACCCAAACGGGCGCCTTGATCAGTCGGCTCAACAACGACGTCGTCGGCGCCCAGCAGGCCTTTACTGACCTCTTTTCCAACGTGGTGGGCAACGTCGTGCTGGTGCTCATCATCCTCGTCGTGATGTTGACCTTGAGCGTGCCGATCACGCTCGTGGCGCTCGTCTTGCTGCCCGTCTTCCTCATCCCCGCCCGACGCGTGGGGCGAAAACTGGGCACACTCTTTCAGCGCGGGATGGAACTGAACGCCGAAATGAACATGGTCATGAGCGAACGATTCAACGTCGCTGGCGCGATGCTCGTCAAGCTCTTCGGTCGCCCGAACGAGGAGCGGGCCGCGTTCGAACAGCGCGCCGCGCAGGTGCGTGACATCGGTATTCATCAAGCGACGTATCAGCGCTTCTTCTTCATCTCGCTGTCGCTGACCGCGTCGCTGGCGACGGCCTTCGCCTACGGCTTTGGTGGCGCCGAAGCCGTACGTGGGGTACTGGCCGTCGGAACGGTCGTCGCGATGACGCAGTACCTCGCGCGCCTCTACGGTCCCTTGACACAGCTGTCGAACCTCAACATCGACTACATGTCCGCCATGGTCAGCTTCGAGCGGCTCTTTGAAGTACTCGACCTCGAGCCGATGATCAAGGAGAGTCCGAACGCGATTCCCATCCCGGACGGACCGGCCGAGCTTCGTTTCGATCACGTGGACTTCTCGTACCCGGGCGCGGAAGACGTCTCGCTCGCGTCGCTCGAAGCCGTCGCGACACTCGACGACACGCCGCGCACCGCGGTCTTGCACGACGTCACCTTCTCGGTCGAGCCCGGGACGATGACGGCGTTGGTCGGACCGAGTGGGGCGGGCAAGACCACGGTCTCGATGCTGGTCTCGCGTCTCTACGACGTGGACGCGGGATCGGTGACGATCAACGGCGTCGATCTGCGCGAAGCGACCACGGCGTCACTGAACGCGACGGTCGGTGTCGTGACCCAAGACGCGCACCTCTTTCACGACACCCTTCGCGCCAACTTGCTGTTCGCCAAGCCCGACGCCACCGACGAAGAGATTGCCCGAGCGCTCAGCGCCGCCCAGATCGCCGACCTCGTCGCGTCGCTGCCCATGGGACTCTCGACGGTGGTGGGCGAGCGGGGCTACCGACTGTCGGGAGGCGAGAAGCAACGCGTCGCCCTGGCTCGGCTACTCCTGAAGGCCCCGCACCTGGTCGTACTTGACGAAGCCACGGCCCACCTTGACGCCGAGAGTGAAGCGGCCGTGCAACGCGCGCTCGACGAGACGATGAAGGCGCGCACCTCACTCGTGATCGCGCACCGGCTCTCCACAATTCGAAACGCCACGCAGATCCTCGTCGTCGACGAGGGACGGATTGTCGAGCGTGGTACGCACGCCGAACTACACGTGCGAAAGGGCCTCTACCGTGACCTCTACGAGACGCAGTTCCGGGGTCAAGAGGACGACTAGCCCATGGCGTGGGCGCCGCCGTCGACGTGAATGATCGACGCGGTGGTGCCACGAAGTAGCGGCGACAAGAGCGCCACGCCAGTATCGGCGACGGCGCTGGAGTCGTTGACGTCCCAACCCAACGGAGCGCGCTCGCTCCAGGTCTCTTCGAACAGCGAGAAGCCGGGAATCGATTTCGCGGCGATGGTACGGATCGGCCCGGCGGCGAGCATGTTCACGCGAATCTGGTCGCCCCCCACTTCGCGCGCGAGGTAACGACCGAGCGACTCGAGGGTCGACTTCATGACGCCCATCCAGTCGTACATCGGGTAGGCCCTCGTACCGTCGAAGTCGAGCGCCACCACCGACGCTCCGCCGAGCGCGGTGCTCTTTTGCAGGAGCGGGCGAAAGGCCCCGACCAGGGCGGCGAGTGAGTAGGTCGAGATGTGCAGGGCTGTCACTACGTCCTCGAAGGGAGCGACAAACATGCCGCTGCCGAGGCAGGACTGAGGAGCGAACGCGATCGCGTGCACCAGTCCGTCCAAGCGTCCGAAACGAGACTCGACTTCGAGTACGGCCGCCTCGATCTGCTCGGGACTCGTGACGTCGAGTTCGATGATCTCGCCGACGTCACCCAACTTCCTCGCGGTGCGCCGGGTGAGCGACGTGCCGCGACCAGCGCCCGAGAGGGCGATGGTCGCTCCTTCTTCGAGGGCGCGCTTGGCGATGCCAAAGGCGAGCGAGTCGTCAGTCAAGACCCCGGTGACCAAGATACGGTGATCTTTCAGTAGTGCCATCTTGTTAGCGTACTTCTAGGCATTACGAGCAACGAGGACGACAATGACGACGGTGGGCATCTTGGGAGGTACGGGACCGGCGGGACGCGGCGTGGCGATTCGTCTCGCCAGTGCGGGTTACGACGTCGTGCTGGGTTCGCGTGCCGAGTCGCGAGCGAAGGAAACGGCACGCACGTTGCACGCGCGTGGCGACGGACACGTGCGCGGCGCGTCGAACGACGACGCGGCTGCGTGTGATCTCGTCGTCGTCGCGACACCTTGGGACTCGGCGGTCGCGACCGTGAGCGCGCTGAAGAGTTCACTCGCGAACAAGACCGTTATCTCCATGGTCAATGCACTCGCGCGGGAAGGAAAAGAACTCATCCCGATCTATCCACCGCGTGGGTCGATGGCGGCGCAACTGGCCTTTGCATTGCCGCACAGCACGATCGTGGGCGCGTTTCATCACTTGCCGGCCAGTGAGATGGAGAATCTCGACAGTGGTCTCGACGCCGACGTCATTATCTTCTCCGACGCCAGCCAAGCTCGCGACGACGTCGCCACGGTCGTGAACGAGATGCCGGGCCTGCACGCGGTCGTCGCCGGATCGATGTCACTCGCGAGCGCTGTCGAAGCCTTCACCGCCGTGTGCGTCTCGATCAACATTCGCCACAAGGCCCACAGTTACGTGAAGCTCGCCGGACTCAATCACTGATGCAGCTCTACGACAGTGCGCGTCGCGGGGTCTATCCGCTCGAGGTGGGTCCCGTCGCGACGTTGTACAGCTGTGGCATCACGCCCTACGATTCGGCGCACCTCGGGCACGCCTTCGTCTACCTCTCCTTCGACGTGCTGACCCGCCGTCTGCTCGACGCCGGCCACGAGGTGCGTTGCGTGCGCAACGTCACCGACGTCGACGACGACATCTTGCGCAAGGCGCGAGAACTCGGCGTGAACTACCTCGACCTCGCCGCCCAGGAGATGGTCACGTTCGAGCGCGACATGAAACTCATCAATCTTTTGCCCGTCTTCGCGGAGCCGCGCGCGACGGGCGCCATTGCCGAGATACTCACCTTGATTGGTGCCACCTTCGACCTTGGCCTCGCCTACGAGGTGGAGGGTTGCGTCTACTTCGAAGTGTCGAAGTTCCCGCGCTTCGGTCAAGTCAGTCACGAGAGTCGCGAGGCGATGATCGAACTCGCGGCGATCAACGGAGGACGACCCGACGATCCCAACAAGCGCGATCCCCTCGACTTCGTACTGTGGCAGACGTCACTCGAGGACGAACCGGCGTGGGAGTCACGCTGGGGTCCCGGACGACCGGGTTGGCACATCGAGTGCTCCGCCTTGGCACTGCGTGAACTGGGTGAAACGCTGGACGTGCACGGGGGCGGTCGCGACCTGGCCTTTCCCCACCACGAGTGCGAAGCGGCCCAGAGCGAGTCGGTTACCGGCGCGCCGTTCGTGAAGCACTGGATGCACGTGGGTCTCGTGGCCCTCGACGGCGTCAAGATGAGTAAGTCGCTCGGCAACCTGGTGTTCGTGCACGACCTCGTTCGTCGTTCCGAGCCCGCGGCGGTTCGACTGTCGCTGCTCGATCAGCACTACCGCGACGACTGGGAGTGGCGCGACGAGTTGTTGTTGCACGCGCAGTCGAGGCTGGCGACGTGGCGTTCGACGTTGACGACCGGGAGGGCGTCGTCGGTGCTTGAGGACGTGCGTGACGCCCTGGACGATGACCTCAACACGCCCGCGGCGCTTCACGCGATCGACGCCGCCGCGCACGCCGGAGCGAACGTCGCCTCGGCGGCCTCGCTGCTCGGCATTACGCTGTAGCAATGAAAGGCCACCATGAACGACCTCAACGTAGAGCTACCCGACGGCAGCATTCGCACCCTCGCTGAGGGATCGACCGCTCACGATCTCGCCGCCGCTGTTGGCAAACGCCTCGCGAAGGACGCGCTCGCGGCGCGGGTGAATGGCGTCCTCACCGACCTCTCAACCCTTCTCACTGACGGCGACCGCGTGGCGATCGTCACGCCGGCGAGCGAGGACGGACGAGAGGTCCTGCGCCACTCGAGCGCGCACGTCATGGCCCAAGCCGTGACGCGTCTGTGGCCCGGGGCGCACTACGCGATCGGACCGGCGATCCGAGACGGTTTCTACTACGATTTTGAACTTCCTGGTGGGGCACATTTTAGTGACGACGATCTGGTGCGCGTGGACGCCGAGATGCGCGCCATCATCGCCGAAGAACAGCCCTTCACCCGTACCGAGTACTCGATCGACGAGGGTCTCGAACTCTTCCGGGACCAACCCTTCAAGGTGGAGATCATCGAAGCGGTCGCGCGCGGCGGCACCGAGGAGGATCTCGCCGAGGCGGGCAGTCCCTCGGTGGTGTCGACGTACTCGAACGCCAGCGCGTTCGTGGATCTCTGTCGGGGTCCCCACGTGCCGTCGACGGCACGGCTCGGACATTTTCAACTTACGCGCGTCGCGGGCGCCTACTGGCGCGGCGACGAGAAGAAACCTCAACTCCAGCGAATCTACGGCACGGCGTGGGAGTCCGCGGACGCACTCCAAGCGCACCTGACGCAACTCGACGAGGCCGAGGCGCGTGATCATCGAAAACTAGGACACGAACTTGACCTCTTCTCCTTTCCGAGCGAATTGGGCCCGGGTCTCGCCGTCTTTCATCCAAAGGGCGGCATCATTCGTCGCGTCATGGAGGAGTATTCGCGCCAACGCCACGAGGCCTCGGGCTACGAATTCGTGTACTCACCTCACATCTCCAAGGCGGAGCTCTTTGAGACGTCAGGCCACTTGGATTGGTACGCCGAGTCGATGTACCCACCCATGGTGCTCGACGAGGGCCAGAAGTACTACCTGAAGCCCATGAACTGCCCCTTCCATCTCCTCATCTACAAGGCCCGTCCACGGAGTTATCGCGAGCTGCCCCTACGGATGTTCGAGTTTGGCTCGGTGTACCGCTACGAGCTCTCAGGGGTCGTCCAAGGTCTCACGCGCGTTCGCGGCATGACCCAGGACGACGCGCACATCTTCTGCACGCGCGAACAGATGGCCGACGAAATCGAGACGGCACTCAACTTCGTGCTCAACCTCTTTCGAGACTTCGGTCTCAACGAGTTCTATCTCGAACTGTCGACACGCCCCTCGGAGAAGTCCGTGGGCTCCGACGACGAGTGGCGAGAGGCCGAGGCGACGCTCGACGCGGTGGCGAACAGAGCGGGACTCGATCTCACCCTCGACGTCGGCGGCGGCGCGTTCTACGGACCGAAGATCTCGGTGCAGGCGCGTGACGCGATCGGTCGTACGCATCAACTGTCGACGATTCAGTTGGACTTCCAAGAGCCCAAGAACTTCGACGCCACCTACGTCGCGTCGGACAACTCACGCCAACGTCCGATCATGATCCACCGCGCGCTCTTTGGCTCGGTGGAGCGCTTCATGGCCGTCCTCATTGAGCACTTCGCGGGCAACCTACCCACGTGGCTTTGTCCCGAGCAGGTGCGCGTGCTCGGCGTTCGCGACGATCACGACGACTACGCCTACGAAGTAGGGGACCTGTTGCGCGCGGTGGGGATGCGCGTGAACGTCGAGCCGGCCCACGAGCCGCTGGGTGCGCGTATTCGCAAAGCCAAGCTCGAGAAGATCCCCTACGTGGTCGTCGTGGGTGACGACGACGTCGAGAAGGGCACGCTCGGCGTCAACGCGCGCGGATCGAACGATCCCGAGCGCGGCGTCTCGGTCGGTGTCTTTCTCGAACGGCTCGTCGACGAGATCGAACGCCACGCCTCGCCCGAGGCGCCCTAGTGCCGTTGGAGCGCTTTTCTGCGGCGTGGCGCGAGGAGTACGTCTCGAGCGCCTTCGCCGGAGAACACGACAAGGAATCGAGTGCGTGTGTCTTCTGCGTGCTTGCCGTCCAGCCCGTCGATGAGTCGACGGGCGTCTTGAAGCGGACCGAGTACTCCTTCGTTGTCTTGAACGCTTTTCCCTACGGCTCGGGTCATCTCTTGGTGCTGCCGCTGCGACACGTCGGCGCGCTCGAAGAACTCAGCGACGAGGAGTATCAGGATTTCTTCCTGGTGCTACGCGACACCGTTCGTGCGCTGAACGTGTCCTACGGCCCCGACGGCATGAACGTAGGCATGAATCTCGGCCACGCCGCCGGCGCGGGCATACCCAAACACCTGCACGCGCACGCGTTACCTCGCTGGCACGGCGACACGAATTTCATGACCACCATCGCGGAGACGAGGGTTTTGCCCGAGTCGCTCGACTCCACGTGGCGCAAGGTCCACGCCGTTCTTTGAACCGGGTGTTACTCACCAGTACAAGTAGACTCGCCACCATGAGCCAAGAGGGTCGATGTTCGACGGCAAGTTTCGCCAGTCGGTAGACGCGACGACAGCGCCAATCGGTCGCTGGCTCGTGCGAGTAGGTTTTTCCGCTGACGTACTGACGGCGTCGGGACTCGTCTTCGCCGGCGCCACGGCCTGGGCGATCGCGGTGGGACTGCACTACTGGGCCGTCGTGCTGTTGACGCTGACGGGTTTTCACGACCTCTTCGACGGACCCGTCGCCAAGGCCTCGCATCGCGCTAGCCAACGCGGTAGCTTCTTCGACTCGGTCTCGGACCGACTCGCCGACGCCGTCATCCTCGGCGGCGCGGCTTACTACTTGACGGCTCACCACCACGGCCAACTCGCCTTGCTACCTTTCGCCATTCTGACGACGACCTTCATGATCTCCTACCAGCGTTCGAAGGCGGAGAGTCTGGGCCTCGTGGCGAAGGGTGGTCTTATGGAGCGCGCTGAGCGGATGATTCTCTTGGGCGTCGGACTCCTCGCAACCCCGATCTTTATTCCCGTCCTGTGGATCATGCTGGTCCTGACGGCGATGACCGCCGGCGGACGGTTCTGGCGCGTGTGGCAGGTCGCCGCGCGACCGGCGCCGTCCACGACGTCGAACCTCCGTGCTCGCCAGCACAGTCGGCGTCTTCGACGAGGTCTTAGCCGCGCGTCTCGTCACTAACGGTGGCAACCACGGCGCGCGTCGCACTTTTTAAGTCCGTGGGCGCCGTCATGGAGGCGCTGCCCGAGCGTGTCGACGTTGCGCTCGCGCGCGCCGTGGCTGCGGCCTACGGCCGACGCGACGCCACGAAACGTGAGAATCTCTCGGACAACCTCGAGCACGTGCTGGGAGCGCCGGGCACGTCCGTGGCCAAAGAGTTGCTCGACGAGTTCGTCCGTCGCGGTTTTCGTAGTTACGGGCAGTACTGGGCCGAGGGCGCGAAACTGCCCGCGCTAAAGAAGCCCGCGATCTACGAGCGCTTCATCGTGGCCGAAGGTCTCGAGCATCTGCGCGAGGCGAAAGAGCGTGGTCGCGGGGTGATCGTGGCGCTGCCGCACGTGGGCTCGTGGGAGTGGGGTGGTTCGTTTCTCGATTCGTTGGGTCTCGGCATGACGGCGGTCGCCGAAGTCCTCGAGCCGCCCGCGCTCTTCGAGTGGTTCAAGGCGAAGCGCGAGTCCATCGGGATTCGTATTGAGCCACTCAACGATCACGCCGGTTCGGTGCTCCTGGCGACCTTGCGCCGCGGTGGCGTGGTGGGGCTCCTGTGCGACCGTGATCTCCTAGGAAGCGGCGTGACGGTGGACTTCTTCGGCGAGCGCGTCACCATGCCCGCGGGACCCGCGACCCTCGCGCTACGAACGGGCGCGACGCTCGTGGCCGCCGCGTGTTATTCCGGGCCGGGACGCGACCACTTCGCCGTCGTGACCCCGCCCATCGCCGCGGAACGCTCCGCGCGACTTCGCGAGGACGTGACGAGGGTCACCCAGGCCGTCACCCGCGAACTCGAGGGACTTATTCGACGTGCGCCCGAGCAGTGGCACGTACTCGAGGCGAGATTCGCGTCGTGAACATCAAACGCGTCGCGCTCGTCTCACCGTACGCACTCAGCGTCTTCGGTGGGGTCCAAGAACAAGTGCTGGCCATGAGTCGCGTGCTGAGCGCGCGCGGTCGCGACGTCCTCATCGTGGCGCCCGACGCCAGCGACGACACGGTCTACGACACGTCGGCGAGAGTGCTCCGTCTCGGTCCGCGTTGGTCGCTCCCGGCGAACGGCTCCCGGGCACCCCTGACGATCTCACCATTGGCCGCGTGGCGCGCGAAAGAAGCCGTCGACGCCTTTAACCCCGACGTCGTGCACTTTCACGAACCCTTCGCGCCGTTGCTCGGGTGGTCCGTGTTGCGCCACCACGCACGTCCCGCGGTGGCGACGTTTCATCGAAGTGGCAACGGACCAGCGCTGCGCTTGACGAAGCCGCTCTTGGAGCGGCTCGCGACGCACCTCGACGTCGCGGTGTCGGTGAGTACGTCGGCGGCGCGCACCATCGAGGACGCCTGCGGACTGAAGAGCGACGTCCTTTTCAACGGCTTCGAGATGGAGCGTTTCGTGGCCACGCCGCGCCAACGAGCCGCGGAGAAGGTGCTCTTCTACGTCGGGCGACTCGAACAACGTAAGGGTGTCGCCACCGTCATCGAAGCGGTACACCACCACAACGCGCGTAGTGAGCGCCCGTGGCTCCTGATCATCGCGGGCGACGGTCCCGAACGGGCGCGACTCCAAGCCCTCGCGGCGCGCGCGCAACGCATCGTGTTCATTGGACCCGTGAGCGACGAGGAGAAGCGGGCGTGGATGCGTCGAGCGGACGCGCTGATCGCGCCGTCGACGCGTGGTGAGAGCTTCGGACTCGTCCTCCTCGAGGGCATGGCCAGCGAGACGGTGGTGGTGGCGAGTGACATCGAGGGCTATCGCGCCGCGGGCGGCAAGTACGCGACGATATTTACCCCCGGCAACGTTTCGTCGCTCGAAGGCGCGATCATTCGCGCGCTCGAGGGTGAGAGCGAGAAGGCCATCGCCGAGGCTCGCGAGCACGCCGAACGTTGGTCGATGAACGTCTTGATGGACGCGTACGAGGAACGCTACGAAATGGCGAGTAAGCATTTCCAGGCCACCAAGTAGCCTTGGGTCGTGGCCACCAAGCAACGATCGCGATCTCGCCGCCCCCACGTGTCGAGGGACCGCGGAGCGCGCTACGTCGCGCCGGTGCTCGATCCCTCGTGGCAGAATCCCTACGCGCCCTCGACGAGCGAGCGCCACCACAACGAGATCGTCCTTCGTCGCTTCGCCTTTCGTCGCCGCCTCCCACAGACCATCGCGGTCGGCGTCGTCGCCCTCGCGCTCGTGGTGGGTGTCGTCGTCGCGCCCTGGTTGCCAGCCGTGGGTGTCGTCGTCGCGCTCGTCTACGCCTGGGACCTGCGTCGCGTTGTCGCGACCTACGCCCATCGGGGCCAGAGCCTGGGCGCGCAGTTCCTCGCGACGTTCCAACCCGGTGGCGACTCGATCGAGCGCCTCCGTCTCGTCACCGTCCTTGACCGACTGGCGGCGACCTTTGGCGTCGATAACGTCAGCGCCTTCATCGCTCGCGACACCTGTTACAACGCCGCGCTGGTGCCGGACGGGACGAAGTTCTCGCTCTTCGTCACGAGCGCCCTCCTGCAGGACTTCGAACTGATCGAGCTCGAAGGAGTCGTCGCGCACTGTCTCGCGCGCCAGCGTCTCGGACTGTTGGAGCGCGAAAGCCTCGCGGCCGTCACGACACTCAGCGACGACGGCCGCCGGGCGCTCGCCGGCAGCGGCCTCGCGTACCGGGCCGACGAAGTGGCCGCGGCGAGCATTCGCTATCCCCTCGGACTGGCCGGCGCACTGCGAAAGTGCGCGCGCCAGCAGCCGAGCGCGGACTCGTTCTTCGTGACGCCGGCCTACGCCCAGTGGCGGTGGGTCTTCTTCAATCAGTGGAGTGACCAGCGCGAGCGCGACCTCTCTGACCTCGACGACGTCGAACTGAGAGGGCGCGCCCTCGAAGAGTGGTAGAGGCCGACCATTAGGCTGGGTGTATGAGTTCCTCCTCGACAAACCCTTCGGTTACCGGCTCCGCGCTCGTAAAGCGCGGTCTCGCCGACATGTTGCGCGGTGGCGTGATCATGGACGTCGTGAACCCCGAGCAGGCGAAGATCGCCGAAGACGCGGGGGCCGTTGCCGTCATGGCCCTCGAGCGTGTGCCCTCGGACATCCGTCGCGACGGTGGCGTCGCACGCATGAGCGATCCCTTGATGATCCAAGAGATTCAGGCTGCGGTCACGATTCCCGTCATGGCGAAAGCCCGAATCGGCCACTTCGCCGAGGCGCAGATCCTTCAAGCTCTCGACGTGGACTACATCGACGAGTCCGAAGTCTTGACTCCCGCCGACGAAGAGAACCACATCGACAAGTGGCCCTTCACGGTGCCCTTCGTCTGTGGCGCGACGAACCTGGGCGAGGCCCTCCGTCGGATCAGTGAGGGCGCCTGTCTCATTCGCTCCAAGGGTGAAGCGGGCACCGGCAACGTCGTCGAAGCCGTTCGCCATCTGCGCACGATCAACGCGCAGATGCGTCGACTGCACAGCGCCGACACCAACGAGCTCTACGCGTTGGCGAAGGATCTCCAAGCGCCGCTCGCGCTCGTCCAAGAGGTCGCCCAGGTCGGCAAGCTGCCCGTGCCGCTCTTCTGCGCCGGGGGCATTTCCACGCCGGCCGACGCCGCGCTCGTCTTGCAACTGGGCGCCGAAGCCGTCTTCGTCGGTTCGGGAATTTTTAAGGCCGAGGACCCCATACGCATGGCCCGCGCCATCGTCGAGGCGACCACGCACTTCGAGGACCCGAGCGTTGTCGCAAAGGTGTCGACCGGTCTCGGTTCGGCCATGGTGGGTTGGGAGACCGCGTCGCTCGAGCAGCGTCTCGCCGAGCGCGGTTGGTAGTGAAGCGCGTCGGCGTCCTCGCACTCCAAGGTGACGTGGGCGAGCACGTCTCGATGCTCGAGTCGCTCGGGGCCGAAGTCGTCAAGGTGAGAACGCTTGATCAACTCAACAGCGTCGAGGGTCTCGTCCTACCCGGTGGCGAGTCGACCACGATCGCGCACCTCCTCACGACCTCGGGACTGAGGGACGAACTGGGGGAGAAACTGAAAGAGGGGCTGCCGGTCTTTGGGACGTGCGCGGGACTGATTCTCCTGAGTGCGACGGTCCTCGATGGACGAAGCGACCAGTGGAGCTACGCGGCGTTGTCGCTGTCGGTGCGGCGAAACGGGTACGGCCGCCAGATTGCCAGTTTCGAGTCAGCGCTCGAGGTGAAGGACGTCGGCACGGTGCCGGGCGTGTTCATCCGTGCACCCAAGATCGAGTCCTATGACGGCGACGTCGACGTGCTGGCCACGCTCGACCACGGCGACGGCGCCGGTGAGCACCCCGTTTTCGTGCGCCAACACCAGGTCTGGGGCGCGTCCTTTCATCCGGAGTTGACCGGTGACGCGCGTCTGCACCAACTCTTTCTCAACTCGCTCTAGCGATTTTCGATACGATAGCCAGGCCTTCCAGGCAGGAGGAACTATGTCCGGCCACTCCAAGTGGGCAACGACCAAGCACCGCAAAGGTGCCAAGGACTCCGCGCGCGCCAAAGTCTTCGCGAAGCTCATTCGCCAAGTCGAGGTCGCCGCGCGCGAAGGGGGCGGCGACGCCAATACCAACGCCGCCCTGCGAACGATGTTTCAAAAGGCCCGTGAAGCGTCCGTACCCCTCGACACGATCGAACGGGCCATCAAACGTGGCACGGGCGAACTCGAAGGCGTTCGCTACGAGGCCATCAGTTACGAGGGCTACGGACCGGGTGGTGTCGCGGTGATCGTGGAGACCCTGAGCGACAATCGCAACCGCACCAGCGCCGAGATCAAGCACCTCTTCGGAAAGAACGGGGGAGCGATCGCCGAGCCCGGCGCGGTCTCGTGGCAGTTCGATCGAAAGGGCGTGCTGGAGGTGAAAGGTCCACTCGACGAGGACCTGCTCCTTGAGTGGATCATGGAGGCCGGCGCGGAGAACTACGAAGCGAACGGGCAGAACTACACCGTCACCACCGAGCCCCACGACGTGGCCCTCGTGCGCGACGCGCTGGAGAAGCAGGGACTGAAGGTGGAAAGTGCCGATCTCACGTTGGTCGCCCAGAACACCATCCCCGTCACTGAGGAAGTGGAAGCCAAGAAGATCCTGCGATTGATGGACGCGATCGACGATCACGACGACGTGCAGAACGTCTACGCCAACTTCGACATCTCCGATGAGTTGCTCGCCGGGTACGAGGGCTGAGTCCTAGTTTCTCGAGCCGTGACGGGGTAACATCGAACGTATGTTCGTACTCGGAATCGATCCCGGTCTGACCCGTTGCGGGTTCGGTCTCGTCGAAGGGTCCTTCGAGGGCGTGGAGTCCTTCCGGGCCGCGAGGGCCGGCACCATCGAAACCGATCCGGCGATCCCCGTGGAGCAGCGGCTACGCCAACTACACGTCGAACTCGACGAACTCATCAGGGCCACGACGCCCGACGCGGTCGTAGTCGAACGCGTCTTCTACCAACGAAACGCCAAGACCGCGATTCCCGTGGCCCAGGCCAGTGGCGTCGCGATCGCGCTCGCGGGCGGCGACGACGTCGCCGTTCGTCAGTTCACCGCCCAAGAGGTGAAGCTGGCCGTGACGGGCTACGGCGCGGCGAGTAAATCCCAGGTCCAGGGCATGGTCGCGCGACTCTGTGGCTTGAGCGAGATCCCTCGTCCGGCCGACGCGGCGGACGCGCTCGCGCTCGCCATCGCGTACTTCATGATCGTGCGCACCGAGCGGCGCTACCCCCTGGGCAGTCGCGCGTGATTGGTTGGCTCAGCGGTCGGGTGACCCACCAACTGAGAAACGGGGCGCTCCTCGTCGACGTGCAGGGCGTCGGCTACGAAGTGCACGTCGCTTCGGCGGAGCCACCACCCTTCGACGAATTGGTGGAGCTCTTCATCTTCACCGTGGTTCGTGAGGACGCCATCCAACTCTTTGGCTTTACCACGATCGAGGACCGGGAGTTCTTCGAACTCCTCCTGGTCACGCCGGGCGTTGGACCGTCGACGGCCCTCGGGGCGCTTCGCACCATGAGCGTCGCGGAGTTGGCGTTCGCGATCGAGAGCGACGACGCCAAGAAGGTCGCGACGATCTCGGGGATTGGCCCGAAGACGGCGAGTCGCATCGTGCTCGAACTGAAGGGAAAAGTACTGGTCGACAACTCCTTCGAACCCACCGCGCCCAGCGAGCACGTGGACGCGGCGATCGTCGACGCGCTGCGCGCACTCGGCTACACCAGCCACGAAGTTCGTGACGCGCTGCGTGACGTGGTGCTGCCCTCGAACGAGCCCGAAGCCCTTCGAACGGCACTGCAACTGTTGAGACACTCGTGAGCAAGCACGAGATCAACCTCGATCAACTCGTCGACCACGTGGTGGCCGCCGAGGCGAACGACCTCGAGCGACGCGCCGAGGTGTCGCTGCGCCCTTCGACGCTGCACGACTTCGTCGGCCAACGCGACCTCGTGGGTCACCTCCAGGTCGTCCTTGGTTCGGCCCGCGCGCGCAACCAGTGCTGCGATCACCTGCTCTTCGCGGGACCGCCCGGTCTCGGCAAGACGTCCCTCGCGAGCATCGTCGCCAGTGAGATGGGTTCGGGCTTTCGCGTCACGTCGGGACCGGTGCTGTCGCGACCGGGGGACTTGGCGGCGCTCCTCACGGACCTGCAAGACGGGGACGTGCTCTTCATCGACGAGCTCCATCGCCTCTCGCGCGCGGTCGAAGAGGTGCTCTATCCCGCCATGGAGGACCTGCGCCTCGACGTCATGATCGGCCGCGGCCCGTCGGCGCGGTCGATCCGCCTGGACCTGCCGAACTTCACGCTCGTCGGCGCCACCACTCGCACGGGTCTCGTCGCGGCGCCCCTTCGTGACCGTTTCGGCTTCATTGGCCAACTCGATCTCTACGAAGTCGACGAGTTGACGTTGATCGCTCAGCGCTCGGCCGGACTCCTCAACGTGGCGCTCGATCCCCAGGCCGCCACCATCATCGCCTCGCGCAGTCGCGGGACGCCGCGCATCGCGAACCGACTGCTTCGACGGGTGCGTGACTACGCGTCGGTGAAGGGTCACGAGAAGGTGGACGCCAGCGTCGCCACGGACGCGTTACTACTCTTCGGCGTCGACGAGTTCGGCCTCGACAAGATCGACCGAAGGATCTTGACCCTGCTCTGTGACCAGTTCGCCGCGCAACCGGTGGGCCTCACCACGTTGGCCCACGCCTGTGGCGAAGAACCCCTGACCATTGAAGACGCGTACGAGCCGTATCTCCTTCGCGCGGGCCTGCTGGTGCGAACGCCAAGGGGACGCGTCGCCACCGAACGGGCGTACGAACATCTGGGTATCCAGCCACGTCACGGCGGTCTGTTCTAAAGGCTTTACGTTCAGCGAGTAGAGTTTCTCTGTCCGTTACCGAAGGAAATACATATGTTGCTCGCCGCAGCCAAAGCCTCTACCTCGCATAGTTCCTCATACTTCATCCTCATTTACATCGCGATCTTCGCTTTCGCCTACTTTTTCTACCTGCGTCCGCGTTCGCGCAAGCAAAAGGCCGCGCGTCTTGAGACTCGCAAGGTCGAAGTGGGCGACCGCGCCCAGACCATCGGTGGCTTCGTGGGCACTGTCGTGAAGAGCGACAGCGACCTCGTTCGACTGCGCACCGACGCCGGGATGGAACTTGACTTCGTGCCCTCGGCCATCGCGCGCAAGTACAACCCCGTCGTTCCCGAATCCGCCGACGATCACCCGACGGAAGGTGACGCGAAGTAATGCCACCACAGGTTGGATCGCGACGATCACTGATCGTCAGCCTCGTTCTCACCGTCGCCATTGCCTTTGGATCACTCGCGGCGACGGTGTCGCTCGGTTGGGGGCCGAAGTTGGGCCTCGACCTCGCCGGTGGTCTTTCGGTGGTCTACAAACCAACTACGCACGCCACCACCGCCGATATGCAAGAGGTCGTGACGATTCTCACGAACCGCGTCGACGGACTTGGTGTCTCGGGTGCCACGGTCAACCTCCTGGGCAAAGAGGTCGTCGTGAGCGTGCCGGGCGTGACGCACGCGCGCGCCGTCCTTAAGGTCGTCGGCGAGACCGCGCAGCTGCTGTTTCGTCCGGTGCTCTGCGAAGCGGCGTTGGGTTCCAAGCTCGTCAGCCTCGGCTCCAAGCCGCTGCCGGCCTGCGCCCCGCAGTACCAAGACACGGCCGCGAACCTGAACGTCAACACCTCGACCGGTAACCCGGTCAACATCGCGCCCGACCCGACGTTCACGGACATCGCTTCGACCAAACCATTGGCGGACGTCCCCGGCAAGACCGTGCTCCTGCCGCTCCTCGGTCAGCCCGGGGTTCGCTACGTCCTCGGGAAGTCTGAGCTGACGGGTCACTCGATCAAAAAGGCGCTCGCTCAACAAGACCAGGCCGGCGCCTGGGTCGTGAACTACACCCTCACCTCGGCGGGTAGTCCTCTCTGGGACAAAGTCGCCCAGGAGAACTTCCACCAGCTCCTCGCTATCGAGCTCGACGGGGTCGTGCAGTCCGCGCCCCTCATCCAACCCACCCAAGCAGCGTTCTCGAGCTTTGGTGGTCAAGGTCAGATCTCAGGCTCCTTCACCCAACAGTCAGCACAGACCCTGGCGCTCGCCATGAACTTCGGCGCTTTGCCGGTGCGCCTGCAGGCGCTGACCACGCAGACGGTGTCACCGACGCTCGGTCATTCGGCGCTCGTCGCCGGTCTCGGCGCCGGTCTCGCCGGCCTCGCGCTGGTGCTGCTCTACACCATTCTCTACTATCGCGCGCTCGGCCTCGTCATCGTGCTCGGCCTCGCGGTGACGGCGTCGTTGCTGTGGGCGATCATCTCGGCACTCGGCCACACCGCCTTCGCGCCCAGTTTCGACTTGGCTGGTGTCACCGGATTGATTGTGTCCATTGGCATCACGGTCGACAGTTATATCGTGTACTTCGAACGATTGAAAGACGAGGCCCGAGCAGGGCGTTCGGTTCGCTCCTCCGTGGACCGCGGTTTCCGTTCGGCCTGGCGCACGGTATTGGCCGCCGACACGGTGAGTCTGCTCGCCGCGGTGTTGCTCTACCTCATCGCCGTCGGCGACGTGAAGGGTTTCGCCTTCTTCTTGGGTCTGTCGACGCTGATGGACGTCTTGATCACGTGGTACTTCACCCGGCCGCTCGTGATTCTGCTCGGTCGACGGGGTTCGACGAGCACCTCCAAACTTTCGATGGCCGCTGGCCTGCACGCGGGAGCTCAGAGTGAGTAGCGAGACCGACACCTTCGCGCCGATCGAGGACAGGCACTACGGCCGCTTCGGCCGGCTGTACCACGGGTTGACCACGGTCGACTTCGTCGGGCGCCGCAAGATCTGGTTCACCGTGTCGATCGTGATCATCGTGATCGGGATCGGCTCGTTGGCCATTCGCGGATTCAACCTCGGCATCGACTTCAAGGGCGGCAGTTCGTGGGAGGTGTTGGCGCCACACACCACCATCGCCAACATGACCACCGCGGTCGAGAAGGCCGGACTGACCCACCCGAGCGTCGAGAAACTGGGCTCGCAGACCTACCAGGTCACGGCCAATATCAACGCGCTGTCGGGAAGTCAACGCTCGACCATCACGACCAACGTCGTCGACGCCATGGCGAAGACGGCGCACGTCAATTCCATCCAGGTCTCCACGAGCAACGTGGGTCCCACGTGGGGCGGCCAGATCACCAACAAAGCGCTCGAAGCGCTCATCGTCTTCTTCATCGCCGTGGTCGCCTACATCAGCATTCGCTTCGAACCGAAGATGGCCGTGGCGGCCTTCATCGCGATGGTGCACGACCTGCTCGTGACGGTGGGCGTGTACTCGATCTTCGGCTTTCAGATCACGCCGGACACCGTCATCGCGATCCTGACGATCCTCGGTTACTCCCTCTACGACACGGTCGTCGTCTTCGACCGCGTGCGTGACAACACCCAGGGTGTACTGAAGGGCGGTGATCTCACGTACAGCGAGATGGTGAACCTCTCCATGAACCAGACCCTCGCGCGCTCCATCAACACCTCGCTCGTCGCGATCTTGCCCGTCCTCGCCGTGTTGTTGATCGGCGCCGACCTCCTCGGCGCGACGACGTTGCAGAACTACGGCCTCGCGCTCTTCGTGGGCCTCATGAGTGGTGCCTACTCGTCGATCTTCATCGCCAGTCCACTGCTCGCGTGGATGAAAGAGCGCGAACCTCGATACCGTGATCTCGCGGCGCGCGTAGGCGTGCGAACGGACCGCCGTGTCCTGACGGCGTCAAGTGCGGCTCTGCAAGGCGCGCAGACGAGCGCGACGAATCAGCGGCCTGCACGCTCTGGCGGTGTAAACAGGACCATCCAGGCCCGCGCGCGAAAGCAGAAGCGCCGATAAGAAGCAAACGCTCGAGAGGGCGTTGCTTGCGGTGTGTGCCACGTCCACTGGTTTCCAGGTGTGTTGTTCATCTCGCGGAGCCGGCGCTCACAATCGCTGACTGGCGTGTAGCACCCCGGGGTTCGTGAGTACGAACATTTACCCTTGACCTACTCAGGCAGTTCGTCAGACTTACGTCTATTCTCGAGCTCTTTCCTTAACGCAGATTTGGCTTTGAAGATGAACGCAAATGCAACGATCGCGACGGTCACTCCTCCTAAAACACCTACGGCAATTGGCGGCGAATTGGTGGAGACTCCAACGATGGCAGTCACGAGCGCTAAAGCAAAAACCAACGCTCCCAGCTTCAAAGCAAATCCCATGGACCTTTTCCGCACGAGAGCACGTTGTGGTCGACTGAGGGACCTTGGAGGATTCATTCGCCCAACGTTATCTTGCATCACTTTTGACGCTCGAACCGGGTCCCGACGTCAACTATCCGAGTGGAGCCGTCGTCAAGAATCCTCGCGGAGGTGCTGGGACGCTTCTGTGATCCCATCCGAACGTTTCAGCACTGACCTTGAGCGTGGTTCTCTCCTTCGGTGGAGAGGGGGATCGGACTTTCGATTCGGCTTCAGCGGGACCTTTCGATCGGGTCAAAGCGATGGGAGTATTAAATGGGAAACATCACCGCACCGGTAGGCTGAAAGCATGGTTAGTCTCACTTCACGCTCTTCAGCCGACCCCGTGTTGCTGAGTTCGATTGAGCGTCTCATCGCGAGATTTAACGAGCACCACGAGAATGGCGACGTGGAACTGATTCGTCGCGCGGGTATTGCGGCTATTAATGCCCACGAAGGCCAACTTCGTCGAACGGGCGAGCCCTACGTGACCCATCCGATCGCCGTGGCCGGAATTGTGGCCGATTTGGGCCTCGACGAGGTCACCATCGCCGCCGCGCTCCTCCACGACGCCGTGGAGGACACCGGAGTGACGACGAAGTGGTTGGACAGCGAGTTCGGTGCCCAAGTGGCCGCCGTCGTCGACGGCGTGACCAAACTCGATCGCCTGGAATTCGACTCGAAAGAGGCTCAACAGGCCGCCACGATTCGAAAGATGTTCATCGCCATGGCCCAGGACTGGCGGGTCTTGTTGATCAAATTGGCCGACCGGCTGCACAACATGCGAACAATCTCCGTGATGCCCATGCACCGTCAACGCGCCATCGCGCAAGAGACGCTTGACGTCTACGCACCCCTCGCGCACCGCCTCGGAGTCCAACAGGTCAAGTGGCAACTCGAGGACTTGAGTTTCGCGACCCTGCACCCCAAGCGTTACGCCGAGATTGAACAGATGGTCGCCGCGCGCCAGCCCGAACGCGAGACCTACCTCGCTGAGGTCATGGAGACGCTCCTCAAGAAGCTCGACGAGTTCTCCATTCACGCGGAAGTCCGAGGTCGACCGAAGCATTTCTGGAGTATCTACGAAAAGATGGTGGTCGGGGGCAAGGAGTTCGATGACATCTTCGACCTCGTGGGACTTCGCCTCATCGTCGACGAAGAGCGCGACTGTTGGGCGGCGTTGGGAGCCATCCACGCCCTCTGGTCGCCGGTGCAAGGGCGCTTCAAGGACTACATCAACTCACCGAAGTTCAACCTCTATCAGTCGCTCCACACGACGGTCATTGGCCCGCGCGGTAAGTCCGTCGAGGTGCAGGTTCGCACCCAAGAGATGCACCGCCGTGCGGAGTTCGGCGTGGCTGCGCACTGGAGCTACAAGGAGGGCGCCACCGCGAAGGAAGTGGCGTGGATGCAGCGACTCGCCGACGTCGAAGAAGAAGAGCAGGACCCCATCGCCTTTTTGGAGGCCCTGAAGCTCGACCTCGGTCAAGACGAGGTGTACCTCTTCACGCCCAAGGGTCGCGTGATCGCTCTCATCGAGGGCGCGACGCCGATTGACTTCGCTTACGCCGTGCACACCGAGGTCGGGCACCACTGCGTCGGGGCGAAGGTGAACGGGCGCCTCGTGCCGCTCGACACGGTCCTCCGCTCGGCCGACGTCGTCGAGATCGTCACCAGCAAGAACGAGAACGCCGGACCTTCGAGGGACTGGCTGAACATCGCCCAGTCCTCGAGGGCTAAGTCCAAGATTCGCCAGTGGTTCCAACGGGAACGGCGCGACGACGCCATCGAAGGCGGCCGCGAGGAACTTACCAAGGCTCTTCGTCGAGAGGGTCTGCCGATCGCCACGTCGCTCTCCTCGAGCGCGCTCGACGCCGTGATCAAATCGATGAACTTGGACGACCGTGACGCGCTTTTCATGTCGATCGACTCGGACCAGATCTCGGCGCTCGCGGTCGTCCAGCGCCTCGACCGTGAGCTGCGTGGCGGCGACGCCGAACAGATGCCCACGACCGTCACCAAGGTGCCGCGTACCAGTCGGACAACCCGTCGCACGGCGGGGGTGTACGTCGAGGGTCTCGACGACGTCATGATCCACTTGGCGCGCTGCTGCTCGCCCGTGCCCGGTGACAGCATCATGGGTTTCATCACGCAAGGTCGCGGCGTGTCGGTACACCGTGACGACTGCTCGAACGCCGTGGCGTTAGCGCAGCGGCTGGGTGAGCGCATCATCGACGTGGAGTGGGACGGTTCCGCAGGGGGCCAGTATCGCGCCGTCCTCGAGATCATGGCCTTCGATCGTTCGCGACTGCTCCTCGACGTCTCGAAGGTCGTCGCCGAGTACCACTTGAACATCATCTCGAGTAGTTCCACGACGTCGGGCGCGCGCATCGTGCGCATGATCTTTGACGTCGAACTCGCCGATCCCACGCATCTGTCGAGCCTCTTAGCCGCGCTGAAGGGCGTTGACGGGGTCTTTGACGCCTTTCGACAGTTGCCGGGTCAGAACAAGACCTCATGAGTGAGTCTTCCGCGCCCTTCAAGGCGCCCGTTGGCACCCACGACGTGCTCGCTCCCGAGTCAGCGTCGTGGGAGGGTCTTGTCGCGACCTTCGCCGAGAGCGCCTACCGCTACGGTTTCTCGCTCGTGATGACACCAATCTTCGAGGACGTCGGCGTCTTTCTGCGCGGCATCGGGGAAGAGAGCGACGTCTTCAAGAAGGAGATGTACGTCTTCGAAGATCGCGGCGAACGTCGCTACGCGCTTCGCCCTGAGGGAACGGCGTCGGTGGTGCGCGCCTTCGTCCAGCACCAGCCCACGACGCCGTGGAAGGCCTGGTACCTGACGCCGGCCTTTCGCTACGAGCGTCCGCAAAAGGGTCGCTATCGCCAGCACTATCAACTCGGCGTGGAGGTCCTCGGCACCGACGATCCCGCGGTCGACGTCGAAGTCATCGCGCTCGCGAACAGCTTCTATCGATCGATTGGTCTTCGCCAGGTTCGGCTCCTCATCAACTCCATGGGTCACGACGTCTGTCGCGCGGCGTACGTGAAGGTCCTTCGCAAGTACCTCAAGGCCAACCAGGAACTGCTCTGCGATGAGCATCGCGAGAGTTGGCGGGACAACCCGTTGCGCGTACTCGACTGCAAGCGCGCGCCCTGCGTGAACGTCACGTCCGAGGGACCGATGTTGATCGACCACATCTGCGACGACTGTCGCGCGCACTTCGACAAGGTCGTCGCGGGACTCGCGGCGCTCGACATCGACAGTGTCCTGAGCCCGCGACTCGTACGCGGCTTTGACTACTACAACCGTACGACGTTCGAGTTCGTCGCTGACGCGTTTGAGAGCGCGCAGAACTCGATTGGCGGCGGCGGGCGCTACGACAAGTTGGCCGAAGAGCTCGGTGGCAAGCCCACCAGCGGCATCGGCTTTGGCAGCGGTGTCGAGCGCGTACTGCTCGCGCGCGCCGCCGAAGGCGTTGACACCGCGCTCGTCAATCGGACCCTCGACGTCTTCGTCGTCGACACGACGGGCGGTGACGCCGTGGGCGTGCTCGTGGAGCGGTTACGCGAAAGTGGCGTCGCCACGGACCGCGCCTACGACCAACGATCGTTGAAGGCCCAAATGAAGGTGGCCGACAAGTCCGGCGCGCGCCTGGCGCTGCTGGTGGGCCCCGAGGAACGCGCCGCCGGTGAGGTTACGATTAGGGACCTGCGAAGCCAGGACTTTTCGCAAGCGCAACTGCGCGTCGCGCAAAGTGAGATCGTTTCGACGGTCGCCAATCTACTGACGAAGTGAAGTGACGATGCCCAAGGAATTTGAAGCCACCAGTCTGCGTGATCTGCTCTGTGGATCGGTGAACGAGAGCCTCGTAGGTCAGCGCCTCAGTGTCTGTGGCTGGGTCGCCAAACGACGCGAGCACGGTGAACACCTGGCGTTTCTCGACGTGCGCGACCGCTCGGGCGTGGTGCAGGCCGTGGTCGAGGGTTCTGTGGACGTACGCAGTGAGTACGTCGTTCGCGTGACCGGCACCGTGACCCCGCGTCCCGAGGGCACCGTCAACGTTCGCTTGGCGACCGGCGCGGTGGAACTGAGTGACTGTCAGGTTGAGGTTCTCTCCCTGGCGGAGGTGCCACCGTTTCAGCTCGATGATCGAGTCGACATCGATGAACAGGTTCGCCTTCGCTTTCGCTACTTGGACCTTCGTCGCGAGCAGATGCAGCGCAATCTTCGACTGCGCGCCAAAGTGAACGCGGCTCTACGTCGCTCGATGGACGCACAGGGCTTCTGCGAAGTGGAGACGCCGCTGCTGTGGGCGCCCACGCCCGAAGGCGCGCGCGAGTTCGTCGTGCCGTCACGCCTGCACGAGGGCGAGTTCTACGTACTGCCCCAAAGCCCCCAAATCGCCAAGCAACTCTTGATGGTTGGCGGCTTCGACCGTTACTTCCAGATCGCGCGGTGCCTCCGTGACGAGGACCTGCGCGCCGATCGTCAGTTCGAATTCACCCAACTCGACCTCGAGGCGAGCTTCGTCTCGCAAGAAGACGTGCTGGGCTTTGTCTCGGAGGCGGTGCTCGACGCCGCCGAAGTCGCGACGGGCGCGCGCCCGGGCGAGATCGGACGGATGACGTGGGCCGAGGCGCTCGACCGCTACGGCACGGACAAGCCCGACCTGCGCTTCGACATGGTCCTCCAAGATCTCTCAGAGGTGTTCGCGACGAGCAACGTCAAGGCCTTCGCGGCACCGACGGTGAAGGCCCTTCGCGTCGTGGACGGCGCGAGTTACTCCCGCTCCAAACTCGACGCCCTCACCGATCAGGCGAAGGGCCTCGGCGCCAAGGGTCTCGCGTGGTTTCGCGTCACGCCCGAGGGTCTCGACTCGCCGCTGGCACGATTTCTCAGTGAGTCCGAAGCGGCCGCGATCTCGAGCGTCGACGGTGCCCAGATTGGCGACCTCGTACTCGTCGTCGCCGATGAGTACGTCGAAGCCTGTCGCGTGCTCGGGGCGCTTCGCGTCACGCTCGGCGCGCTGCCGGTAGGCGACGGGCCACATCACTACGTCTGGGTGACGGAGTTTCCGCTCTTCGAAGGGATCGACGAGGACGGAAATCTTCAAGCCGCGCACCACCCCTTCACGATGCCGCACCCGGAGGATCTTCATCTCATCGAAAGCGATCCTCTGAAGGTTCGCTCGCAGGCCTACGACCTCGTGCTGAACGGCTGGGAACTGGGCAGCGGTTCGGTGCGTATCCATCGCGCGGACATCCAGTCGCGGATCTTTCGCGCGCTCGGCATCAGCGACGACGAGGCGCAGAGCCGATTCGGCTTCCTGCTCGGGGCCTTCAAATACGGTGCGCCGCCGCACGCGGGCTTCGCCTTCGGCATCGACCGTCTGGTCGCCATCTTCGCGGGTGAGGAGAACATCCGAGAGGTGATCGCCTTTCCGAAGACCCAGTCGGGTAACGACCTCATGACGGGTGCACCCAAGATCATCGGTGAGCGCCAGACGCGCGAACTGCACCTTCGCGTCGCCCCCAAAGGTACGTGACCCACGTCACTCTTTGACGACGCCGTCAACGAGCGCCTGCGCGAAGCGGCGCCCTTGGCCGAACTGTTGCGCCCGCGTACCCTCGACGAGGTAGTGGGTCAAGACCACTTGGTGGGAACCGAGGGACCGCTGCGTCGATTCGTCGAGTCTCGTCAGTTGACCTCGATGATCCTCTGGGGTCCCGCGGGCACCGGCAAGACGACGTTGGCGCGCATCCTCGCCACGTCCGCCGACTACGTGATTGAGAGCCTGTCCGCGGTATCGAGTGGCGTGAAGGACGTGCGCGAAGCGATCGTGCGGGCCCGTGAACGCCTCGGCGAACACGGTCAACGAACCGTCCTCTTCATCGACGAGGTGCACCGCTTCAACAAGGCCCAACAAGACTTGCTGCTACCGGCGACGGAGACCGGCGAGGTCGTCCTCATTGGCGCGACCACCGAGAATCCCTACTTCGAAGTGAACGCCGCCCTCATGAGTCGCTCGACGTTGTGGCGGTTGCGCCCGCTGGGTGACGACGACCTCGCCACGCTCGTCCGTCGTGGCCTCGAACTACGCGGCGCGACCATCACCGACGACGCGCTGCTCGCGGTGACCTCGTCGTCCGACGGCGACGCGCGCAGCGCCTTGACGACCCTCGACACCGCTATCGTGCTCGCCACGATGGAGACCGAGGGTGATCTCGTCGACGTCAGCCACGTGGCGCGCGCGCGCGACGGTCGCCTGTACCACCAGTCCGCCGACACCCACTACGACCAGATCAGCGCCTTCATCAAATCGGTGCGCGGATCGGACCCCGACGCCGCGCTCTACTGGCTGGTGACGCTGCTCGAGAGTGGTGAAAGCGCCCGGTTTCTCGCCCGGCGCCTCGTCATCCTCGCGAGCGAAGACGTGGGGCTCGCCGAGCCGCTCGGTCTACTCGTGGCGGAGTCGGCGGCGCGCGCCGTTGAGTTCGTTGGACTACCCGAAGCTCGACTCACGCTCGCGCACGCGACGCTCACGCTGGCTCTCTTGCCCAAGAGCAACTCCGTGACGCGCGCACTGGGCGCCGCGACGGCGGCGGTGCAGTCGGGGGGATTGGTCGAGGTCCCCGCGCATCTTCGTGACGCGTCGTATCGGAGTGCGTCGCTCCTCGGGCACGGCACCGACTACCGCTACGCGCACGACTATCCCGACGGTTGGGTCGATCAGCAGTATCTTCCCGACGGGTTCGTTGACGCGACGTTGTTCGAACCCTCGCGGTACGGTCGAGAGGGTCCACTGGTCGCGCAGTGGCGCGCGCGAACGAACCGGTCTCACCAGGGCGAACCACCCGCGCCAGTAGAGTAACTCTGGTGGAAGCCGCCCAACTACGCAAGATTTTCCTGGACTACTTCGCTCACAACGGCCACACGGTCGTGCCGTCGGCGAGCCTGATACCGCACGATCCGACGCTGCTGTTCACGGTAGCGGGCATGGTGCCCTTCAAGCCCTACTACTCGGGTGAGGAGACCCCGCCCTTCAAGCGCGCGGTCTCGATTCAAAAGTGTTTTCGCGCGGCGGACATCGACCTGATCGGTACCACGCAGCGTCATCTGACGTTCTTCGAGATGATGGGCAACTTCTCCTTCGGCGACTACTTCAAAGAGGGCGCCATCACCTACGCCTGGCAGTTGATCACCGAGGGCTTCGGGATCGATCCTGATCGGCTCTGGATTACGGTGCACGTCACCGACGACGCCGCGGCCGACCTCTGGCGTGACCACATCGGAATTCGCCCCGAGCGCATCCAACGCCTCGACGAGGACAACTTCTGGACCATGGGCGACGTGGGACCGTGCGGGCCGAGTTCAGAGATCTTCTTCGATAAGGGGGCGGCGTTCGGTGACGACGGGGGACCGGCCGTTGGTGGCGAGGACCGCTTCATCGAGTTCTGGAACCTCGTCTTCACGCAGTACGATCGCGGGCCTGGCGGCTCGCTCACCGAACTGCCGAAGAAGAACATCGACACCGGCGCCGGCTTCGACCGGACGTTGTCGATCTTGAACGGCGTCGAATCGGTCTTCGCCACCGACCTCTTCGCTCCGCTCATCGAAACCGCGTCGCGGGCGCTGAACGCCACCTACGGCAAGGACGAGGTCGTCGACGTCGCGATTCGTCGCGTCGCCGACCATGGACGCGCGATGACGATGCTGGTTGCGGATGGCGTCCTGCCCTCCAACGAGGGACGAGGCTACGTCCTTCGCCGCATCATTCGTCGAGCCGTGATGGCGGCTCGTCGAACTGGTGCCGTGGGCGCGCTGTCGGCGCCCCTCGTCGACGCGACGATTGACAAAATGGGCGCGGCCTACCCGGCGCTCGTGAAGGACCGCGACCTGATCGTCGAAGTCCTCGAACGAGAAGAGGCCGGATTCGCTCGCACGCTTCGCACCGGTCTCTCCCTGCTCGAGGAGGCGCAACGCGACGTCCTTACGAGTGGCAGCACCATCTTTCCTGGTGACGTCGCGTTTAAGTTGCACGACACGCACGGCTTTCCGATCGAGTTGACTGACGAGATCGTCGCCGAGTCGGGTCTCAGCGTCGAGCGTTCGGCCTTCGACGAGGCCATGACGGCCCAACGAGAACGCGCCCGAAGCAACGCGAAGACGTTGCGCGTGGCCGACGACGCGCAGTACCGAGAACTCATCGAACGCCACGGAGCGACGGAGTTCGTCGGACGTGACGTGACGCGCTACAGCATCGAAACGACGGTGCTCGCCGTACTGGCCGGTGAGAACGGCGAAAGTGAGCTCTTCCTCGACACGACGCCCTTCTACGCCGAGTCGGGCGGACAGGTGGGCGACACCGGCACGGTCGTCACCGAGTCGGGTCGCTTCGAGGTGCTCGACACGCAGAACGTGGCCGGGGGACTGTTCGCGCACCGCGGGCGACTCGCCGGCGAGGTGTTGGCGGGTCAGAGCGCCGTGGCGACCATCGAAGCCGACCGTCGCGAGGCGACGAGGCGCAATCACACCGCGACGCACCTCTTGCACGCGGGACTTCGCACGGTCCTCGGCGAGCACGTGCGTCAACAGGGTTCCTACGTGGGGCCCGATCGACTCCGCTTTGACTTCTCGCACGGGACCGGACTCGCCACCGACGAGACCAAAGAGATACTCACCTTGGTCAACACCGACGTGGTCTTGAACGAGGACGTCGACACCATTCACACCTCCAAGGCCGAGGCCGAGACGATGGGCGCGGTGGCGTTCTTCGGCGACAAGTACGGCGATCGGGTGCGCGTCGTGCGCGCGGGTCGCCACAGCTTGGAGTTCTGTGGTGGCACCCACGTGGATCGACTCGGCGACATCGGCCAGATCCAAATCGTGAGCGAATCCTCGATTGGCGCCAACACCCGTCGTCTGGAGGCGGTCAGTGGTCTGGGCGCGCAGCGTCGTAGCTACGAGATGGAACAGGTGCTCGGATCGGTGGCGACGCTCTTGAAGACGTCGACGGACGACGTGGTGCCGGCACTCGAGCGACTCTTCGAGCGTCAACGCGACGTGGAGAAGGAGGTCGCCAGCCTTCGCCAAGCGCAGCTCAGCCAGTTCGCCCACGAGCTCGACGCGCAGAGCACGGGCGACGTCGTCGTCGCTCGCGTCGACGGCTACTCGGGTGACCAACTACGCACGTTGGCCCAAGATCTCCAACACCGCGGACGACGCGTCGTGGTGCTCGTGGGCGAGAACGACGACAAGGTCGTGCTCGTCGTAGCGTCCGATGGCACGCTCGACGCGGCGAGCACGGTGAAGTCACTCGCGTCGCACGTCGGCGGTGGCGGCGGCGGATCCGCGCGACTCGCGCTCGCCGGCGGTCGTGACCCCGCAGGCATCGACGCGGTCGTCGTCGCGGCGAAAGCGCTCTAAGCACTCGGTGACGCGACTCCTCGGGCTCGACCCCGGTGCGGTGCGGTGCGGTGTCGCGATCACCGACTCGTCGGCGACGTTGGCGTTCCCCCGACCGGCGCTCGCCAATAACGACGCACTGGTGTCGACGCTACGAACGCTGATCGAAGAAGAGCGCGTCGGGGTCGTTGTTGTCGGCCGACCGGTGGCGCTGTCGGGCAACGAGACCTCGAGCACCAAACTCGCCGACGCTCTCTACCGGGCCCTCGCCGACGCTCTCGGATCACTTCGCGTGATTCAATGGGACGAGCGACTCACCACGGTTGAAGCCCAGCGATCGCTCACCCAGGCCGGTCTAAAGGCCAAAGAACACCGTGATCACGTTGACAGCGCGGCGGCGGTCATCATGCTGCAAAACTATGTGGATGGCCATCATGTTGAGTAGGCCACTGGTCCGTCTTCTTTCCGCGGTGGTGGTTGTCGTAGTGCTGGGGGTCGGTTGGTTCTTGCTCCAAGTCGACCCGATCTTCGCCGGCAAGGGTAAAGAAGTCATCGTCACCGTGCACAGTGGCGACTCCTTTTCGACCATCGCCGGGGAACTGCACGCCAAAGGGGTCATCGCGTCGTCCCTGGCCTTTCGTCTTGAGAGTCTCGTCCTTGGCACGCCCAACGTCCAGCAGGGTTCCTACGAGCTTCGCCAAGGTTCCTCGTTCGCGAAGGTGCGCTCCGTGCTGAGCGGCGCGCCCAACGTGAACGTCATCGTCGCCTCGCCGGGACTCACGCTGCACGAGATCGCCCTCGACGTCGCGAACGACATGGGGCCCACGTACGCGAATCGCTTCGTCGCGGCGGCGACGGCCGCGGTGACGCCGAGCACGTTTAGTCACTCGGGATCGCTCGAGGGGCTTATCGGAGCCGGCACCTACGTCATCGCGCCAACGACGACGCCGAGCGAGCTCGCGAACAAGATGGTGCGAAGTTTTGAGAAAGAGGCCGCCTCGGTCGGACTGACGCCGTCGACGTCGCTCAGCGGATTGAACGCCTATCAGTTAGTCACCGCGGCGTCGATCGTGGAGAAGGAGGGCTACTATCCGAGCAACATGCCCAAGGTGGCGCGCGTCATCTTCAATCGACTCGCGCGTGGTGGGCCACTGCAGATGGACGCCACCGTCCTCTACTACTTCAAACAAGACGGCGGCACGGTGACGCCGACCATGTTGGCGACGGCGACGCCCTACAACACGTACCTGAACGCGGGACTGACCCCGACGCCGATCTGCACGGTCTCGACGATCGCCTTGCGCGCCGTGTTGCACGCGCCCGCGGGCACGTGGCTCTATTTCACCCTCATCGACAAAAACGGTGACGAAGCCTTCTCAACGACGTTCGCCCAGCAGTTGAAGAACGAACAGCTGGCGCACGCGAGGGGGCTCGAGTGATCTGGCGCGTCGGGATCGCGGGCTCGCCCGTGGCGCACTCGCTCTCACCCCAACTCCATGAAGCGGGTCTCCGCCTGGCCGGTCTCGAGGGCACGTCGACGCGCGTCGATTTGGGGCTCGCCGACGCGCAACGACTCAGTGAGCTGATGGCGGGAGAGTTCGACGCGCTCTCGATCACGGCCCCGTTGAAACACGTCGCCTTCGAACTCAGTGACCAACTCAGTGAGGTCGCGCAACGTACCCAGTCCGTGAACTCTCTGCTGCGCCGCGACGGGCTCGTCCACGGGGACAGCACCGATGGTGACGGCTTCATCAACGCAGTCCTAGGCGAGTTCGGTCCCGTAGTGGAGAACGCCCACGCGGTCGTCCTCGGTTCCGGGGGCGCCGCGAGCGCGATCGTGGACGCTTTGGTGCATCACGGCGCGGCGTCGGTGGTCGTGCACGCACGCAACGAAGCGAAGGTCGAAGCACTCCGTGGTCGATACCAGAACGTCTTTTCCAGTTCGCTGGTGTACCGCCCCGTCGACCTCGTCGTGAACACCGTGCCGGTCGCGGGACGCGACCTCGAAGCGGCGGTGCTACAAGGCGTCCATCAAGAGACCGTCGCCGTCGACATTACGTACGACCCGCGAGAGTCGGCGTGGCGCACCCTCTACGACGAGGTGGGGTGTCGCACCATGAACGGCCTCGCGATGTTGGCCTACCAGGCGGCGTTGCAGATGCAGTGGTGGTGGGGTGTCGCCGTCAACGGCGCGGATCTGCTGGAGGTGATCACGTGACGGACACCCTGGGCGCCTTCACGCACCGTCTGCACCCCAAGGACTCTTTCGACCTGGGACTCTTTTGGGGAATGGTCGTCCTCGGCGGCGCCGGCGCCGTCGCCATTTACTCCGCCACCCGTCAACAACTCGTGAACTTGGGCGAGAACTCGCACTACTACGTCGAGCGCCAGGGTTTCTTCGTCGTGCTCGGCATCGTGATGATGTTTCTCGTCTCACGAATTGACTATCGACGTTTCGAGATCGCCGCCACCCCGCTCTACGTCTGTTCGCTGCTCGCGCTCGCTGGTGTGTTCGTCCTGGGCAAGAGTGCGCTCGGCGCGCAGCGTTGGTACAGCATCGGCAGTTCCATCCAGATCCAACCCAGTGAGTTCTCGGTGTTGTTCTTGATTCTGGCGATCGCGACCTTCTGCGCACGAAGAACTGAAGGCCTGAAGATGTACGACGTCATGCGGCTGCTCTTGATGGCGGTCGTGCCCCTAGCCCTCATCGTTAAAGAGCCCGACCTAGGCACGTCGGTGATCATCGTCCTGATCGTCTCGGCGATGATGGTCATCGCGGGCGTGCCGCCGCGGTTCATGACCATGTTGGCGGTACTCGGCTCACTAGGACTCGCGTCGGCGCTCTACCTGGACCTCCTCCAGAAGTACCAAGTCGACCGCTTCGTATCGTTCCTCAATCAGAACTCCACGAATCCCCAGCTGACCGCGCTCCTGCTCGAGGTCAGCAACGCGAAAAGCGCCATTGGTTCCGGTGGGGTCCACGGTGCCGGACTCTTCCACGGCATGCAGACCACGCTCGGCTACGTGCCCGAACAGCAGACGGACTTCATCTTCACCGCCATCGGTGAACAGATGGGCTTCATTGGTTCGACACTGTTCATCTTGCTCCTCGCCTTCGTCGCCTTTCGCATGTTCATCGTCGGCAAGAACGCGAGGGATGCAATGGGTCGCCTGCTCTGCATCGGCGTCTTCATCTTCTTTGCCTTCAGTTGTTTCGAAAACATCGGCATGACCATGGGCATCATGCCGGTGACGGGCATTCCGTTGCCCCTCATCAGTTACGGCGGCTCGGCCGAGGTGGTCTTCTTCGTCGCGGCCGGCATGGTGCTCTCCGTCTCGCGACGCGTCGGCCATTAGCGTGGGTGCCGTATGAGTGACGACGCACCCCTCGACGAGGACGAACCCGCGGCCATGGACCCATCGATTACCGAAGAACTCGCACCGGACGCTGCGTCGAGTGACGACCTCGACGCGGCGCCACATCCCGAGGACGTTCACTTTCGCGTCATGCACTTCGAGTCGGTGTTATACGACCTGACCGACGCGTCGCCGATGATCCACCTGCTGGAGTCCGAGTCGCCCTTTCGCTACCTCGTCATCCCCGTGGCCCTGAGTGACGCCGTCGCTCTCCAGAACGCGCACGGCGCGATTGAGGGTCGCCGACCGAGCACGCACGAACTCATGACGACGATACTGACCCGCTTGCAGGCCGAGGTCATCGCAGCGCGCGTCGTTCGCTACGAGGGCGGCGTCTTCTACGCCGAACTCGACCTCATGACGCCTCGCGGACGCGAAGTCTTCGACTGTCGCACCAGTGACGCCCTCGCCATGGCGCTTCGCCAGAACGTGGCGGCGCCCATCCTCTGCGCCGAGGACGTGTTGGAGTCGTACTACGCGTGAGGGAAATGGACGGCGACAATTTCGCCGCCGCGTTTCTCGGTGTTCCCTTCGTCCGAGATTCGCAGCAGTATCGCCACCACGAGATAGTTCGCGATCAGTGAGTTGGCCCCGTAGGCCATGAACGGCAAGGTGATGCCCGTGAACGGCAGGAGTCGAAGGATGCCGGCCATGATGAAGAACGCTTGAAAGCCCAACAGCGCCGTCAGACCCGTCGCGGTGAGGCGCACGAAGTCCGAGGTCGCGCGCTGGGCGATTCGAAAGCCTTCGCCCACGAAGGCGGCGAAGAGACAGAGCACCAAGATGACGCCGAGGAAACCGAGCTCCTCGGCGATCGCGGCGAAGATCATGTCCGAGGTGATGTAGGGGATCGTGCCCGACTGGCCGAGACCGAGACCCGTGCCGGTGACGCCACCCGCGGCGATGGAGAACCAGCCGTAGGCCAGTTGGTGCGAGAAGGTGAAGTTCACGATCGACCAGGGATCGAGCCACTCGCTCACGCGACTCTGCACCTGGTGGAACAGTTGGTCGGCGATGAAGGCCCCGCCGACGAGCAGTGCGAGGCCCAGTAGGACGTAGGACCTGAGACCGGTCGTTACCCACAACAAGGAAATGAAGAGCGCGAAGATGAGGATCGCGAAGCCGAGGTCGTTCTCCGCGCCCAGGATGGCGATGGAGAGCCCCCAGGCGGCGAGGATCGGCACGAGCACCTTGGGCGGCACGAACCTCGCGGGCCCGATTCGCTGCGTGGGGATTGAGAGAAGTTCACGATTGGCGGCGAAGTACGACGCGAAAAAGAAGATCAGCAGGATCTTCGAGAACTCGACGGGCTGAAAGGCGTACGGGCCGACGTCGATCCAAAGACGCGCGCCGTTGACGGTCGTGCCGATACCGGGCAAGAGTGGCGCGACCAAAAGCCCGATCGCGACGACGAGGGTGAGGTAGCGATAGCGGTCGAGGTCGCGCACGTGGCGAACGACCTTCAGTGTGGCGGCGAGCGCGAGGGCGCTCGCGAGGAACCACAGCGACTGACTGCGGGCGAGCGGTGGGTCCCAGCGGGCGATCTCGACGTAGCCAATGCCGTTGAGGAGCGTCGCGATGGGCAGGAGCACCTGGGAGGAGTTGGGTGCGTAGCGCAGGACCGCGAAGTGCATGAGGAGCGAGATCACCACCATGCCGGCGAGGAAGAACCCGAAGCGAGAGGGCATCGTGCCCTGCGCCCCGAGCGAGGCCAAGACGTAGAACGCCGTGGTGATGAGCCACGCCAGGGCCATCAGGCCCAACTCCGTCATGCGCGAGTTCCGTGACACACTCGGTACGGGCGACTTGGCTCGAGCGACCTCGATACTTGCGTGTCTCGCCACGTTTCAACAGTAGTCGTACGATGGTGAGAAACTATTGACTTCTAAGAAGGAACCAGTCGCTGTGGGTATAGATCTATCGTCGTTTGGACCCGAGAGGTTCTCGAGTCGCGAACTCTCGCGTCTCGAGTTCGGCGCGCGACTGCTCGACCTCGGAGCGGACCAGAACCTGCCCATCCTCGATCGGTGCAAGTTCGTCGCCATCTTCGCCGACATGATCGACGAGTTCTTTCAGGTGCGCGTCGTGAGTCTCGAGGACAAGGTCGCCGCTGGCGTGCAGACGCCATCCATCGACGGGATTCGCCCCCGCCAGCAACTGGCGGCGATCCGTGAGAGCGTGCTCGATCTCGTCGAGCGACAAGATCGTCTCATGATCGATTCGATTCTGCCCGAACTCGCGGCCGGTGGCATCAACATCGTGCGCCACGACGATCTCGACGACGAGGCCACGACGCTCCTCGCCAAGTACTTCGACGAAAACGTCTATCCGGTGCTCACGCCACTCGCGGTCGACCCCGGTCACCCGTTTCCCATGATCTCGAATCTCTCATTGAACATCGCCGTGTCGGTGCGTGACGACGTCACCAACGACGAACGAAGCGCGCGCGTCAAAGTGCCCAACTCACTCCCGCGCTTCCTCCCGGCCGGCCCCGATCAGTGGTGTCTTCTGGAGGACCTCATCATCGCGCACCTGGACCAACTGTTCCCGGGCATGACGATTGGCCGCGCCGATCTCTTTCGCGTCACGAGGAACGCCGACCTCACCCTGGAAGAGGACGAGGCCGACGACCTCCTCGTGGCCCTCGAAGTGGAACTTCGTCGTCGCCGGTTCGGTGAAGCGCTTCGCGTCGAGATCCAACGAGGGATGTCCGAGGAGTTCTTGAAACTGCTCGTCGACCAACTCGAGCTCGATCCCTCCAACGTCTACGTCACCGACGCGATGCTCGGACTGAGCGATCTCTGGAGTCTGTACCGGTTCGACCGACCTGACTTGAAGGGTGAGAGTTGGTCGCCGCTGACGCCCAAGCGGCTCCTCGACGGGGATCACGTGGGTGACGTCTTCGCGGCGATCCGTGACGGCGACATCTTGTTGCACCACCCCTACGAGTCCTTCACCGACTCGGTCGAACCCTTCACCGCTCAGGCGGCCCTCGATCCGAAGGTCGTGGGCATGAAACAGGCGCTCTATCGGACCTCGGGTGATTCGCCCATCGTCGCGTCGCTGATTCACGGCGCCGAACGCGGCAAACAGGTCGTGGCCCTCGTGGAGCTCAAGGCCCGATTCGACGAAGCCGCCAACATTGAGTGGGCCAAGGCTCTCGAAGACGCGGGCGTGCACGTGGTGTACGGCATCGTGGGCCTGAAGACCCACTGCAAGATCACCTTGGTGCTGCGCTCCGAAGGTGACACCACCGTTCGCTACGTGCACGTCGGCACGGGCAACTACAACGACAAGACCGCGCGTATCTACGAGGACTTCGGTCTCCTAACGTGTGACGCGGCCATCAGTCACGACATTGGCGAGCTCTTCAACTTCCTCACCGGCTTCTCACGGATCGGCAACTACGAAAAGCTCATCGTCTCACCGCTCAATACGAGGTCGCGCGTCGTTGAGCTCATCAACGCCCAGCGCGATCGCGGCGCGCTGGGCAAGATCGCCATCAAGGTGAACGGCCTCACCGATCCGACGATCATCGACGCGCTCTACGAAGCCAGTTTCGCCGGGGTGGAGATCCGCATGGTCGTGCGCACGCTCTGTAGTCTGCGTCCGGGCGTCGCCGGGCTCTCGGAGAACATCAAGGTCCACTCGCTCGTCGGCGAGTTCCTCGAGCATTCGCGTATCTTTGCCTTCGGCCACCAAGGCGACCCCGACTTCTCGATCTACATTGGCTCCGCGGACCTCATGGAGCGCAACTTGGACCGTCGCGTCGAGGTGCTCGTGCCCATTGAAGATCCGTCATTGCAGAGCGAACTCCTCGAAGCCTTCGAGATCACGTGGCGTGACGACCTCTTCACGTGGGTGCTCGGCACCGACCGTCGTTGGCGCCGGCTGCAACCGGTCAACAACTTCTCGGCGCAACTGGAGTTCAAACGTCGGGCAATGGATCGGGCGCGCTCGCTTTCCCAGGTGTAGTTTCCACTGGCCGACGCCACTGCAGACTCGCGTAGGAGATCCCGCCCAGGGGAATGGGGATCCAGAAGTTGACGAGACGGTACGCGAGAACGGCCAGGATCGCTTGGCTGTGGGGCACACCAAAACCGAGGAGCGTCGTGATGAGGACGCCCTCGACGACGCCGAGGCCGGCCGGCGTGACGGGAATCGCCGCGAGCACGTTGGCGAGACCGTAGGCGACGAGGAGGTCGATGGGCGAGACCACGGAGCCGAAGGACCAGAGGAAGATCCACAGGCACGCGGCGTCCAGAAGCCAGTTGAGGGTGGCCCACGTGAAAGCCCACCACAACGTGCGACGGTTGTTGATGAGCAAGGTGATGCGATCGGCGACCTTTCGCAACAACGCCGACACGGCGTCGGGATTGATCGACGGCACGCGGCGCGCGATCGCGCGCAGCCACGCGTCGGCGCGCCGTTGACCCCTCGTGATCAGCAGAATCGTGCCGAAGAAGGCCATGAGGAGAAAGACGCCGGCGAGCGCGGCGAACCCGTAGGCCGGGTTGAAGCCGTCCAGGGGGATCGAGATGACGAGCGCGATCCAGAAGATGATGTTGAGTACGACCGCCGAGCCCGATCCCTGGGCGGCGAGGCCGAAGGCGTTGGTGTCGCGCGGCACGCCCAGCTCGTTGAAGATCCGATAGGCCAGCGCCCCGGCGGGCGCCGTGCCGCCGGGCACGACGTGACTGATCGCGAGGCCGGCCATGTTGACGCGCAGCGTGTTGTAGCGACTCGGGGCGTAGGGATAGAGCACCGTGCGTGTCAGTTCGACGTACGCGGTAATCGCCCCGACCTCGAGGAGGACGCCGAGCACCACCAGGATCGGGTTCACCGACGCCAGCAGAGGAATCGACGATCGTGCCGAACCGAATTGGGGCAGGACGAAGTACCCGTAAACGAAGAGGAGGGAGCCGAAGCTGAGGATGAGGCGAATCTCACGGGGCAACGTAAGACGTTTCTTCGAGACGGCTTCGGGCATAGGACTTCCTCTAGCGTGTCACGTTCACACAGCGCGTTGGCGGAACTCAACCGACCAAGTCTAGGGTACGTCGTAGAATCTCCTGATGCGCACGCTGGTGGTACTTCCCACGTACAACGAAATTCTGAACGTGGCCGAGATGCTCCGTGCGTTGCGCAGTGCCGTCCCCGAGTGTCACGTCCTCGTCGTCGATGACGCCAGCCCCGACGGCACCGCCGCGAAGGCCCGTGAACTCAGTGTCGAGCTCGGTCAGATCGACGTGCTGGAGCGCACGACCAAGAGTGGACTCGGCCGGGCGTATCGTGAGGGCTTCGCGTGGGGCTTGGCGCAGGGCTTCGACCACTTCGTCGAGATCGACTGCGACTTCTCGCACGATCCCCGGGCCCTGCCGGGACTGCTGGCGGCGGCGAACAACCACGAGGTCGTGATCGGATCGCGCTACGTGCCGGGGGGACAGATTCCCCGATGGACCTGGTCGCGTCGGCTCCTCTCGCGCGGGGCCAATCAGTACGCGTCGACCGTACTCGGTCTCAAAGTCGCCGACTCGACGTCGGGTTTTCGGGTCTACGCGAAGTCGGCCCTCGAGAAGATCAACTACGACACGGTCACGGCGGACGGGTACGGCTTCCAGATCGAGATGACGTACCGTGCGCGTAGCCACGGCGCGACGATCACCGAAGTACCGATCTCCTTTTCCGATCGCCAGCGCGGCGTGTCCAAGATGTCGGGGGCCATCGTGATCGAGGCGTTCGCTCTCGTCACGAGGTGGGCGATCGAGCGTCCGTTTCGGCGCGAAGCGCTACACGCGGTCAACGAGCACTGAGGTCAGGACACTCGAGAGTTTGTCCTTCGTCTCTTCGCGCTCGGCGTTCGGATCCGACTCACTGACGATGCCGGCCCCGGCCCAGGCCTCGAACTCGCGCCCCTTCACCAAGACGCCGCGGATGCCGATCCACCACTCGCCGTCGCCGTGCGCGTCCATCCAACCGAGTGGCCCCGCGTAGTGTCCCCGGTCGTGCTGCTCGAGTCGGCAGATGAGTTCGTACGCACGCTCGCGCGGGACGCCACCGACGGCGGCCGTGGGGTGGAGCATCCGTAGGACCTCGAGCGCGTCGGGTGCGCTCGCGGCGTCCTTCGATCGCGCGCTCACCCACGCGCCCAAATGGGCCACCGTTCGTAGTGTGACGATGGAGGGTTCGGGGTCGGCGTAGACGTCGTCGTAGACGTTGGCGAGGTTGCGAACCACCTCGTCCACGACCACGCCGTGCTCGTGGAGATTCTTGGTGCTCCCGAGCAGCCACGTTTGGTAGTCGTCGGGCGCGACGTTGGGCGGCAGGGCGATCGTGCCAGCGAGTGGATGGCACTGGATCTCGACGCCGCTTCGACGTACCAGCAGTTCGGGGCTGGCCCCCACGAAGCGACGACCCTCACTCGCGGGAAGGCTGTACAGCGTGCAGATGGGCTCGCGCAGACGGAGTCGTTGGGCGATCGCCGCCGCGTCGATGGGATCGGGCACCGAGCCGAGGACGGCGCGCGCGAGCACCACCTTGTCGATCTCCTTGCGCCGTAGTATCTCCACCGCGAGCGCGACGTTGTGCGCGTACTCCTCGGGCGTGGGTTGGTACGTGAGCGAGCGAAGGCTCTGGGTCTCTTGCGTGGGCGCGACGACCGCGTCGTACCACGCACGCCAGTCGTGGGACCCGTCCTGGTGGGTCAACCACGCCTCGCCCGACGAGTTCTGGGTGACCAAGAATTCGGGTATCTGTAACTCTCCGGGGGCGTTGCGGTCAAAGGGCAAGGACGCAAAGGCGACGACGCCCGTGCCCGACGGTCCGTCGTCGCCGACGACCTCGTGGCGCTGCAGCGCCGCTGTCGCGTCGGTGGGACTATCGAGGCCCGCGACGAGTTCGATGCGATCGGCGACGCGACCAAAGCCCACGCGAAGGACCTCCGGCGATTCGACGAGCCAGCCATCGCGAGCGCCGAGCGCACGCAGCGTCTCTGCTCGAAGTGGTTCCAGCGAGGAGCGGACGAACTTCACGCGATCCTCGTGGCGAGGAACTGTTGACTGAGTCCGCCCATGACGCGCCGGTGGTTGACCGCCGAGAAACCGGCGCGGTTCAACATCGCCGAGATCTCCGGTGCGTCGGGCAGGTAGACCGTCGACGCGGGGAGGTAGCGATAGGCCGCGCGGTCCGAGACGAGCGACCCGATGAAGGGGACGACTTTACGAAACCAGAGTCGAAAACCCGCGCGCCAGAGTCCCGAGCGGGGCTCGGCGACCTCGAGGAGGGATAGTCGTCCCCCGGGGCGAAGGACCCGCGCCATCTCCGCGAGGGTCGCGGGAAGGTCAGTGAAGTTGCGAAGCGCGTACCCGCAGGTCACTCCGTCGAAACTGGCGCCGCGAAACGGGAGCTTGGAGGCGTCGGCCTGCACGCGAAGGTGCACCGACCTCGCCGCGGCGAGCATGTTGTAACTGAGGTCCGTGGCGACGGACCGTTGGCCCTGGCGCGCGAGTTCGCGAGCGAAGTCACCCGTCCCGGCGGCCACGTCCAGGATCAGGCTGCGCGGTGCAAGTCGCAGATCGCTCACGGCGCGCCGACGCCACCGACTATCGAGACCGAAGGTCATGAGTTTGTTGACGAGCTCGTAGCGCGAGGCGATGGCGTCGAACATCGAACGGACCTGTCGCGTCTTTTCGTCGCCTTGGGGTAGGGGGGTACTCATGAAGGCGTCAGCGGTAGTAGCGAAAGACCACTTGCGCGACACACGAGGGCTTGGTGGCGTCCTTGACCTCAACGGCGACGTCGAGTGCCACCTGCACGCCGCCCGCGACCTCGTCGAGCGAGGCCAGCGTGGCGCCGGCGCGCAGCTCGGATCCCACGGGGACGGGCGCGGTGAAACGCACTTTGTTCGTGCCGTAGTTGACGCCCATGGCGACCCCGTCGACCTTCAAGACGCTCCCGAGCAGCACCGGGACGAGGGACAACGTGAGATAGCCGTGCGCGATGGTGTGACCGAAGGGACCGGCAGCGGCGCGCTCGGGGTCTACGTGAATCCACTGGTGGTCGCCCGTCGCGTCGGCGAAGAGGTTGACCTGCTCTTGGGTGACCGTCAGGTAGTCGGAGTAGCCGAGGTGCGTCCCCACCAGTACTGACAGTTCCTTGATGCTGTTTACGCGCGTGACCATTGCGAACCTCCGAGGCCACACTATCTTTCACGCTCCGTTCACTCGCCGCGACACCGTCGCTCTCGTAGACTCGCCTCGTGAGCGAATTGGCCGATACCCCGCACCATCGCCAAATCAGTGACGGGGGCTTTCGCGCGGCGCTGTTTGGTCTCATGGACGGGCTCGTCACCAACGTCTCGCTTATTTTGGGCTTCGCGGGCGCGAATCCCGGCCACAACATCGTGCGTCTCGCCGGTCTCGCTGGTCTCGTGTCGGGGGCTTTCTCGATGGGGAGTGGTGAGTACCTGTCGATGCGGGCACAAAAGGAGCTCTACACCTACGAAATCGACGTCGAACGTCGCGCGCTGGCGGATGAACCGGTCGCCGAACGCGAAGAACTCCGCGACATCTTCCTCGGCCGCGGCATCGACGCCGAACTGGCCGAGCGACTCTCGACGGACCTGATGCGCGACCCCGACCTGGCCCTTCGCACGCACGCCCGTGAGGAACTCGGTGTCGACCCCTCGGCGACGGGCTCTCCCTGGATCGCCGCCTTCTCGTCGTTCCTCTTCTTCTCGGTCGGCGCGTTGATCCCGTTGCTGCCGTGGATTGTCGCCTCGTCGGGCAACGTCGTGTGGTGGTCCGTCGCGCTCTCGGGCGTCGCCATCATCTTCGTCGGCGCTGCGGTTGGACACTTCACCAGACGCGGTGTTGTGTACTCGGCCCTACGCGCCCTCGTCATCATGGGCCTCGCCTCGGTCGTGACGTTCGGCGTCGGTTACCTCGTGGGTACGCACTAGGTGCGCACGAAGCGCACGAGCCGATCCTCACGTTCGAGGCGAAAGCCGAGCGAGTCGTAGAGCTTCTTCGCGGCGTCGTTGGACTCGTCGACGAAGAGCACGGCGTCGACGACGCCCTTGCGAAAGAGGACGTTCAGACCCTGGGTCACCATGACGCGCCCGAGGTGGTGGCGCTGGAAATCGGGGTGCACTGATACCACGTAGATCTCACCGAAGCGGTCGGGGTGCAGCTCGTGGACCTTGGTCCAGCACGACGCCGCGATCCTCCCGTCGATCTCCAGGAGCAGGAAACCCGAGGGGTCGAACCACGGTTCGTGCGTTCGTTCGTCGAGGTCGGTTTGGTGCCAGGCGCCTTGCTCGGGGTGGTTGGCGAAGGCGGCGTTGTTCTGCTCGATCCAGGCTGCTTCGTCACGGTGGGGCTCAAAGTTGCGCAGTATCGCACCCTTGGGCACCTCGTCCACGGGTACCGGGAGTTTCACGCGCAGTAACTGCAACATGCGGATGACGTTGCCCTTGGCGTACTCGCACGATTGGGGACCGCGGGTCCACCAGTCGACGACCTCGTGTGACGCGAGCAGGTGCGCGAGCAGCTCTTCGTCGTAGTCGCCCCCGCACATCTCGACGATGGCGTGTTCGCCGCCGCTCGACATGGCGTACTTGGTCAGGACACCTTCGTCGTAGTAGAGCCAGTGCTGGGCGCGCCAGCCGTGCACGACGGTGCGTCGACGTCCTTCATCAATCGCTTCGCGTCCGAGCAGCGCCTCCGTTCGATTGAGCAGGCTCAGCACGTCGAGGCGCTGTTGCGGCGACAACGAGAGCACGCACCACCACGGAGAAGCCATAGCCAGACACTACCGGTGGCCCCTAGAGCGCCCGCCCCGCGACGCGCGTCAGTCGTCGTAGGAGTGCCCCCACCGTGCGCTCGGCCGCGACGAGCTCGGCGTAGACGTCGGGGGACATCGCGTCACCTTCTGCTTCGACCAGCGTCGTGATGCGCGTCGAGAGTTCGGTCATCGTTGAGGTGATGGTGTTCAGTTCCGTTTGCATGCTCATTGGTGGCCACCCTCCGCGGCGGGTTTCACCACGCTCGCGCATACTGTAATAGTCAATGAGTACGACCGGAAACGACATCGCCACGAACCTGCTCGAGTGGTCGGTGCTGAAGGCTCGCGGCCCCGAGACGGAGTCGTTCCTCCAGGGTCAGCTCAGCCAGGATCTGGCGCTGGTCGACGAGGTCGGCGCGTGGGCGTTGCTCCTCGAACCCGACAGCGTCGTCATCACGAGCTGTTTCGTGCAACGCACCCACGACGGCTTTGACGTGACCGTGCCGCGAGCACTCGCCGAGGTCGCGGCGAAGCGACTCACGCGATTCCTCCTTCGTACGAAATGCACCATCGACGTGGAAGAGATCGAGGGCGGACCCTTCGCGACGCTGGACGAACAGATCCGCGCCAACTGGCCGGGCCCGCGTGAGTACGCGTTGAACCTCACGCCGCACTGTTTCGGTCGTTCGTTCGTCGCCTCGACGATCTCGTTTCAAAAGGGGTGCTTCACCGGTCAAGAGTTGGTGGGGCGCCTCGACGCTCGTGGTTCGAGCGTGCCGTGGCGTTTCGTGCGCGTGCGCGGCGCCGACGCGGCGAGCGTGGACACGTTCTTGAAGTCGAAGGGACCCGAGGGACCTCAGGGCGTCACCAGCGCGTGGACCTCGAACGGTCGCTTCGAGGGACTGGGCATCGCGCACCGAACCCTGCTCGCTGGCGCCCGCGATGAGAGCGATGGCGGCGTCACCGTAGAAGAGGTTGACTGAGCCCGCGGGTTGGGCGTGAGTAACGTACCAACCATGGAGATGGTACGTGCGACTCACGGCTGAGGGCCTCTACATCAAGATCTCGGGTATCACGACCGAAGAGGACGCACTCTTTTCCATCGGCCTGGGCGCGAGCGCGGTGGGCTTTGACTTCGCCTTGACGCCGCGTCAGATCTCGGTGAGCGCGGCGCACGACATCGTTCGTCGCCTACCCCAGGGCGCCGGTTCGGTGGGCGTGTTTCGCAACGAACTGCCCCAACGCATCGTCGAGATCGCCAACACCCTCGGTCTCAGCGCCGTGCAGATCGACGGTCCCATCACGTCGGACGAACTCAACTACGTCTGTGAACGGGTGAACACCGTGCTGCGGATGGTCCCTGACGGTACCGAACGATTGGGACTGATGAGTGGTGTGGCCTGTCTCGTGTTGCCCGAGACCGACGAGCCCGAGGCCCTCGTGGACTCGCTCGAACTCTTCCTGGAGTCGGGACCGCGCGTGCCGTTGATCGCCTCGGGCGGGTTGAACGCCGCCAACGTCGTCGACGTCGTGCAGAACTTCCCGGTCTTTGGCGTCGACGTGCGCTCGGGCGTCGAGAGCGCCCCGGGTGTGAAGGATCCGGTGATGCTCGGTGAGTTCATCGCCAACGCGCGTTGGGCCTACGACAACGCGTACGTGGAGCGCCACTTCGGTGAGTGGACGCTGTAGTCAGACGTGAACGCGTCGAAAGATGACGCTGCCGTTGTGACCACCGAAACCAAAGGAGTTCGACAAGATGACCTCCACCTCCGCCGGGCGCGGCGCGCCGATCACGACGTCGAGGTCGATGGCGGGATCGATGTCGGTGGTGCCGGCCGTGGGCGGGATGAGTTGGTTTTGCAGGGTGAGCACTGACGCGACGCCCTCGAGCGCGCCGGCGGCGGCGAGCGAGTGGCCCAGGTGACCCTTGATTGACGTGGTCGCCGGTGGGTTGGCGCCGAAGACGCGGTGCACCGCGATGGCCTCGGCGAGGTCGTTCAGCGGCGTCGAGGTCCCGTGCGCGTTGATGTGCGAGACGTCGCTCGCGGTGATGTCCGCGTCGGCGAGGGCCAGTTCCATGCAACGGATCGCGCCCGCGCCACTGGGATCGGGCGCGGTGATGTGGTGAGCGTCGGCTGTCGACGCCGCGCCAATGACTTCGGCGAAGATCGCGGCGCCGCGTTCGAGCGCGTGATCCCACTCTTCGAGGATCAAGACGCCCGCGCCTTCGCCCAAGACGAAGCCGTCGCGGTTCACGTCGAAGGGTCGAGAGAGGTTTTGGTTGGAGAGCGCGGTCATGTTGCGAAAACCCGCTTCGGCGATCTCCGTGATGACGGCTTCGGCGCCACCGGCGACCACGACGTCGCAGCGACCCGACGCCACCAGGCGAGCGGCGTTGCCAATGGCGTGCGTGCCGGCCGCGCAGGCGGTCGTCACCGTCTCACACGGGCCGCCGAGCCCGAACCTCATGGACACGGCCGCGGTGGCGGCGTTGGGCATCATCATGGGCACGAGGAAGGGGGAGACGCGGTCGGGACCCTTTTGCAAGAGGACGACTCCCTGGTTGAGGGTGGATTGCAGGCCGCCGATGCCCGTCGTGACGATGCTGCCCGCGTCGGGAAGGGGTCCAACGAGCCCACTGTGGCGCCACGCTTCGTCGGCCGCGACGAGGGCGTAGAGGGCGAACGGGTCCAGACGTCGCAGTTCCTTGGGCCCCGCGACGTGCGCGGTGTCAAAGTGGTCGATGCGCTTGGACCGGGGCGCGTCGGACTTCATCAATAACTCCCACAGGGCGTTCACTCCTTCGCCGGCGCACGAGAGCGCGCCGAGGCCCGTGACGGCTACCCGGCGACCTTGAATCGGTCCCGAGGGAGTGACGGCAACGCGCACTACAGCTTGGCGTAGATAAGTTCGAAGGCCTCGCCGACGGTTTTGATCTCTTTGAGTTCGTCTTCGGCCACTTCAATGTCGAAAGTCTCTTCGAGGGCCATCACGAGTTCGACGAGGTCGAGGCTGTCCGCACCAAGGTCGTCGCCAAAGGAAGCTTCGAGGGTGACCTGCGCCGGGTCGACGGCCAACACCTCAACGGTGTCGTCGGTGAACTTTGCCAGAGCTTCATTGCGATCCATGGTTTACCCCTTTTTCTTTCGCTCCATCGTACTCAATCGCCTCGTTGCACGAGGTCACTAGAGACCGAGCGCGAGGCCTCCGTCAACGGCGATGACCGCGCCGGTGATGTAGCGCGCGTGGTTACTGGCGAGGAACCCGACAACGCCAGCGATATCGGAAGGCTGACCGACGTGACCGAGCGGGATCATCGCTTCCAAGGTGTCCTTCGCCGCGCCCAACTCGTTGGTCATGTCCGTGTCGATGAGGCCCGGCGCGACGACGTTCACGGTGATCGAGCGCGAGGCCACTTCCTTCGCGAGCGAGCGAGCTAGTCCCACTAGCCCGGCCTTCGCGGCGGCGTAGTTGGCCTGACCCGGCACGCCGATGAAGGGTGACACCGAGCCGATGAAGATGATCGAACCCGACCGCGCGCGCACCATCGAGGCCATCGTGGCGCGCGCGGTGTAGAACGCTCCGTCGAGGTTGGTGCTCAACACGTCACGCCACTGCTCGTCCGACATTCGCATCGCGAGTCCGTCGCGCGTCACGCCCGCGTTGACGACCGCGACCTGCACGGGCCCGAACTCGTCGACGGCCGCTTTCACGGCGTCGTTCAGCGCCGTCGAGTCCGCCACGTCCACCGCGAGGGACTTCGCGCAGCCCGCGGGCGCCTGCCCGGAACGTGAGAACGCCACGACGTGGTCCCCTTCGTCGAGGAAGTGCGACGCGATCGCGGCGCCGATGCCGCGACTGGCTCCAGTGACGACGACGTGACGGTTCATTGGTTGATCTCCTGTAACTCGCTGGCGGTGGTCGGCGTGATCTGTCGAGCAAAGGGACGAATGCGTTTCGTGAGGCCCGTGAGGACGCCGCCGGGCGGCATCTCGATCGTGACGTCGACGCTCTCGGGCAGCGCCAGCGTCGCGTCCAAAAACTCGACGGGTGAGGTGAGTTGTTGGCGCAGTAACTCTCGCCACTCGTCGGCTGACGTATGCGCCGTCGCGTCGACATTGGAGATCAACACGGACTCGGTCGTGCCCCAGGTCGCGGCCGCAAGTGCTTCGTCGAACTCGTCTTGGGCCGGCGCCATCAGCGGGGAGTGAAAGGCCCCACCGACCGCCAGCGCCGTCGCGCGACGCCAGCCCAGCTCTTTGTGGCGCGCTAAGAGATCGTCGAGTCCCGCGCGCGTGCCACTCACGACGATCTGACCCGTCCCGTTGATGTTGGCGATCCACACGTCCGCGAGCCCACCGAGGGCGTCGCGGGCGCCGTCGTCGCCACCCATGACCGCCACCATCGAGCCCTCCTGCGTCGCCGCCGCGCGGGCCATGGCGGAGCCACGAACGCCGATAAGCCGCGCGCCCTCGTCGAGGGAGAGCAGTCCCGAGGCGACCAGGGCCGAAAACTCGCCGAGGCTGTGGCCCAGGAGGTAGCGGGGGCGTACGCCGAGGTCGAGGAGTTCGTGGTAACCAACGAGCGAGAGGGCGAAGGTCGCCAGTTGCGCGCGGTCGGTACGAACGACCTCGTCGGCGCTGGCGCTCAGCAACAGCGCGGACACGTCCACGCCGGTGACGTCGCTGACGCGATCGACCAACGTCCAGTGACGCGACGACTTCCACGCCACGCCGGCACCGCCGCTGATCGAGCCTTGGCCGGGAAAGAGTGCGACGACGTCGTCACGAAAGGGAGGGGTCGACGGTTCAACCATGTTGTAAAGGTAACAGTGCCCGGAGTGGGACTCGAACCCACACACCCTCTCGAGTAAAGGCTTTTGAGGCCTCCGCGTCTGCCAATTCCGCCATCCGGGCTGCGGCGACCACGGTAGCAGCACTCGTAAGGTTGCGTAGGTGAACGTGACGCTGTACCGACAGGACGTTGATCTCGCGCGCCCGGTACGAGCGAGCGCGCAGGCGCACAACAGTCGCTCGCGACTGTTCCTTTGTATCGACGCCGACGGCGTCACGGGCTTTGGGGAAGTCGCACCGCAACCCCACGAGTTGAACGGTGACCCCGGTGTTGATGACGTCATCGGCGCCCTTCGGGCACTCGTCACCCGTCTCGAGGGCGTCGTCGCGCGCGAAGGAGCACTACCGTCGTGGTCTCGTGTGGCCCAGCTCGGCGCCGCGACGCCCGTGGACAACGTGGCGACAGCGTTGGCGGAAATGGCGGTGCTCGACCGCGAACTGCGCGCGGCGTCGAGCGACGCGCGCGCGCTGTGGACGTCGCTGTTCGACACGCCCCAACAAGCGACGTGTTCGCTGTTGGACGACGACACCACGTGGGACGTCCCCGACAACGTGACACGCGTACGCGCGAAGATCGCGCCGGGTCCCTTGAGCGAACGAGCGATGGACCGACTCGCGCAACTCAACGTCCCCGTGCTGGTCGACTACAACTGTTCGGCCTCGAGCGATGACGAGGTCCGTCGCCACGTCGATCAGATTCGTGACGTCGCGACGATCAGCGCCGTGGAACAGCCCTACGCCGCGGGCAACGTCGCCGACCACGCTCGTTTGGCGAAGCGCCTCGACGTGCCCGTGAGTATCGACGAAGGTGTGCGCTCGATGCGCGACCTGACACAGATCGTCAACTACGGCGCCGCCACGATGGTCTGCGTGAAGCCCGCGCGCGTGGGAGGACTGTCGAAAGCGCGGACGATGATCGCGCGGGCTGACGAACTCGGTCTCGTCGCGTACCTGGGCGGGTTCTTCGAGTCACCCTTCGCGCGCCACGTGCACCAGCTCTTCGCGAACAGTTGCGTCCGAGAGCCGAGTGATCTTGGCGCGGTAGAACTGCGTCACGGCACGGTCGACGAGCTCGAGCGCGTCGCGTTTAGTTTCGGTGTGGAACCGTCGAGGGCGACGCTCGAGCACGCGCGGCGGCTCTTCGTGACGGGAGAAGGCGCGTCGTAGACTGACGCCCATGGGATCTCGACTGGTGAAGCGCCGTCTCGTGGACGTGCAACGCCAGTTGGCGCAGGCCCGCGAGAGCCTCGGGGTCCTCGAGGAACAGGTCGAGGTGTGGAACGACGCTCTCGACGACGCGCGGATTCGCGCCCTGGTCTCCGAGACGCCACTGCAATCGAAGGAATACGATGAACTCTCTCGTCACGTGATGGTCGCTAACGCCGAGATGCTGCGTCGCTCGAGTGAAGTTCGAGAACTCGTGGAGCAGCGAGACGAGCTCTTGCGTGAATGGACACCGAAGGATGACAATGGATAAGCGCGTAGTGATCGCCGACGATGAGTCGATCATCCGGCTCGACCTCAAGGAGATCTTGGAGGGTGACGGCTACTTAGTGGTGGGCGAAGCCGCGCGCGGCGACGACGCGCTGGCGATGATTGAAGAGCACCGGCCCGACCTCGCGTTGCTCGACATCAAGATGCCGGGTCTCGACGGTGTGGCCGTCGCGCGCGCGCTGAAGGGGTCGTCGACCGTCGTGGTGTTGTTGACCGCCTTCAGCCAACGAACCCTCATCGAGAGTGCCCGTGACGCGGGCGTGGCGGCCTACTTGGTGAAGCCCTTTCGCAGCAGTGAGATCTTGCCCAAGTTGGCGGCGATACTCAATCCCGCGGCCAGTGAGCCGCTGATCACGAACGACGCACCCAGCGCCGACGACAAGATCGAGACGAGAGAGATCGTCCAGCGCGCGAAGGAGTTGCTCATGGCCGAGCGTGGCCTCGACGAGCCGGCGGCCTTCGAAGTCATCCAACAGTCCGCCATGCGCGCGCGCGTCAGAATGCGTGACGTCGCCCAGCAGATCCTCAAGGGTGAGTTCGTTGGCTGACGTCGCCGACCAGCGGCCGCTCGTGCTGTTGGACGGAATGTCGCTCGCGTTTCGCGCGTTCTTCGCGTTGCCCACCGATATCCGGACCTCGACGGGCGTTGTCACGAACGCCCTGCACGGTTTCGCCTCGATGCTTGTGTCGTTGGTGGGTTCGCAGAGTCCTCGCGCCTTGGCCGTGGCCTTCGACCTACCCGGTGGCACCTTTCGTGACACCCTCACCGAGGACTACAAGGGCGGGCGCGCGGCGACGCCGCCCGAGATTGAGCACCAGTTCGATCTCATTCGCACCATGTGTGAGACCCTGCACATTCCTGTACTCGGCGTCCATCACTTCGAGGCGGACGACGTGTTGGCGACGCTGGCGACGTGGGGTCGTGACGCCCAGATCCCCGTCGTCGTCGTGTCCGGTGACCGCGACACGTTCCAACTCGTCGAAGACCCCTTCATCAAAGTGCTCTACAACCGTCGCGGCGTGTCGGACTACTCGCTGTACGACGAAGCGGGGATCTTCGAGCGGTGCGGCATCGAATCGGCTCGATACCCCTTGCTCGCGGCACTGCGCGGCGACACCTCGGACAACTTGCCGGGCGTGCCGGGCGTGGGGGAGAAGACCGCGGCGAAACTCTTCGCGCAGTACCGCGACTTTGACGACCTCTACGCCCACGTCGACGGGCTGACGCCCAAGTTGCGAGAGAACCTCATCACCTACGAAGCGCGCGCTCGCAATAACGAGATGGTCATGCGACTCGTGCGCGACGTGCCGCTCGACTTCACCTTGGATGACCTCACGCTCGGGGGATGGAACCGCCAGGAAGTGGACACGTTCTTCGAGCGCTTCGAGATGAATTCGATGAGCGCGCGCATGAACAAACTGATGAAGGCGGGACTCCTGGGCGAACCCGCCGGCCAGAGCGACGTGGCGACCCCCACGGTGTCCGTGCCGGAAGCCCCGCCGCTGAAGCACGAGGCGTCACTCGCCGCCCTCTTGAAAGGGACGACCGAGCCGGTCGTGGCCTACAGCGACGAACGCGTCGCGGTGTTGAACGCTACGACGGGCTCGGTCATCGTGGTCGATCTTGAGGAGTTTTTTGGCGGCGTGGGTGACGTCGCGGTCGCGGGCCACGACGTCAAGCGTCTCTTCCGACTCGGTGACGAACGCGGCGTGTCGCTCAGAGAACCGGCCCACGACACGGCGATCATGGCGTTTCTCGTCGACGCCATCAGTGGGCGCTACGACCTCGCCGACGTGGCCCACCGCTTCCTCGGAGAACCCATCAAGGACGCCCGCCCGTCGCTGTTCAGCGCGTCGAGTGACGAGACGTTGACCAACGACGTCCAGCTCATCGCGCGCCTGCGCGACGTACTGCGCGCCGAGATCGACCGATGGGAGCTGAATCGCATCTACGAAGAGGTCGAGCTACCGCTCGTTGCGGTGCTCGCGCGCTTGGAGGCGCGAGGTGTTCGCGTGGACGCCGCCCTGCTGAAGACCATCGCCGACGAGTTCAGTACCGAGGCGAAGGAACTCGAGGCCGAGATCCAAGAGGTCGCCGGCCATGAGTTCAAGGTCAACTCGCCCCAGCAACTGCAGACCGTCCTCTTCAGTGAACTCGGGCTCACTACCGTGAAGAAAATCAAGTCGGGATTCTCCACCGACGCGACGAGCCTCGAAGCCATTCAAGATGAGCACCGCATCGTGTCGCTCATTCTTCGCTACCGCGAAGTGGAGAAGCTTCGCAGCACGTACGGCGCGCCGCTCATTGACGCGGTGGGCCCCGACGAAAGGATCCACGCCACCTTCAGCCAGGTCGTGGCGCGCACCGGACGTCTCTCGTCGGAGAACCCCAACCTGCACAACATCCCCGTGCGCTCAAAGGAAGGACGGCGACTGCGCTACGCCTTCGTGCCGAGCGAGGGGTGGCTGTTCGCGGTCTCGGACTACAACCAGATCGAACTGCGCATCTTGGCGCACCTCAGCCAGGACCAAGGTCTCCTCGCGGCCTTCGCCTCGCACGAGGACGTGCACCGCACGATCGCGGCCTCGGTCTTTGGCGTCGCACCCGAAGACGTGAACAACGAACAACGCGAACGCGCCAAGGCCGTCTCGTACGGTCTCGCGTACGGCATGGAGGCCTTCGGACTCAGTCAACGTCTCGGCGTTCCGGTGAGTGCCGCGAAGGAAATCATGAACAAGTATTTCGAGGGCTTTCCGAGCCTGCGCACGTACTTGGACAACATCGTGAAGGAGATTCGCAACCAGGGGTACTCGCGTACCGAGTTCGGACGCATTCGGCCCTTCCCCGACCTCGCCACGGCCGTCGGACCCCAGCGCCAAGCCGCGGAACGTCAGGCCATGAACGCCGGCATCCAGGGCCTCGCGGCCGACGTCTTCAAGTCGGCCCTCGTTCGCCTGGACCGTCAGCTGAGCGCGGAGGGTTTGGAGGCACGACTGATCCTCCAAGTGCACGACGAGGTCGTCGTTGAGGCACCGCCGAGTGAACAAGAGCGCGTGAGTGAGATCATGGTCGACGCGCTCACCAACGCCGCCACGCTGAGTGTGCCCCTCGAGGTCTCGTTGCACTGGGGCGAGAACTGGGCGGCGGCGAAGGGCTAAGGGCCCCAGTGCTAGAGTTGTCACCTGGGTTAACACCGGCGGCCCAGCCCTATTGACTAGTTAGACCCCGGTGTGGTCAAACGAAAGAAGTACGCATGCCGGACGGCACGAGCCTCCTCTCCACCCAGGAAATGGGCACCTTTGACGAAAAAGGGAACTACCTCCCTCGCGTCATCACCGAAGACAACCTGGTCGGCACCGACCTCACCGCGCTCGTAGGCGACAGCGTCCTCGAGTTCGAAGACGGTGACCTCGTCATCGGCACCGTGGTCAAGATCGACCACGACGAAGTCCTACTCGACATCGGCTTCAAGTCCGAGGGTGTCATCCCCTCACGTGAGCTCTCCATCCGCAACGACGTCGACCCCTCAGAGATCGTCTCGATGGGCGAGCGCATCGAGTGCCTCGTCCTGCAGAAGGAAGACAAAGAGGGACGCCTCGTCCTGTCGAAGAAGCGCGCACAGTACGAGAAGGCCTGGGCCAACATCGAAGAGCTGAAGAACCGTGACGAAGTCGTCAAGGGTGTCGTGATCGAAGTCGTCAAGGGCGGCCTCATCGTCGACATCGGTCTACGCGGCTTCCTGCCCGCGTCGCTCGTCGAACTACGCCGCGTGCGAGAGCTCCAGCCCTACATCGGCAAGACCGTCGAGGCGAAGATCATCGAGCTCGACCGCAACCGCAACAACGTGGTGCTCTCGCGCCGCGCCTGGCTCGAAGAGACCCAGAAGGAACAGCGTGGCGACTTCTTGTCCCACCTGAAGCCCGGCGAGCGCCGTCACGGTGTCATCTCCTCGGTCGTGAACTTCGGTGCCTTCGTCGACCTCGGCGGCATGGACGGACTCATCCACGTCTCAGAACTCAGCTGGAAGCACATCGACCACCCGAGCCAGGTCGTCGCCGTCGGTGACGAAGTGGACGTCGAGGTCTTGGACGTGGACTTCTCCAAGGAGCGCATCTCACTCTCGCTGAAGGCCACGCAGTCCGACCCGTGGCAGGTCTTCGCGGACAGTCACGCCGTCGACCAGCTGGTCTACGGCCGCGTCACGAAGTTGGTGCCCTTCGGCGCGTTCATCCAGGTGGGTGAGGGCATTGAAGGTCTCGTACACATCTCCGAGATGGCCGCGCACCACGTTGAATCGCCCGACCAGGTCGTCACGGCCGGCGAGGAACTCTGGGTCAAGATCATCGAACTCGACACCGCACGTCGCCGTATCAGTTTGTCGATCAAGCAGGCCGCCGACGGTGGCGAAGTGTCCGAGGAGTACCGCGAAGCCTTCGGCTCACACGCGTACGACTCCGAGGGTAACTACATCGGCTCTATCGAATACGGCGAGTTCACGCCCGAGACCGAAGCGCAGGCCGCGTGGGCGGAGTACGCCACCGAAGTCGCGCCCAAATCTGCCGACGGCGACGACGTCGAGGGCAGCACCGCAACGGACGCGCTTGACGACGTGGAGATCACCATCACGGTCGACGTCGCCGACGACGTCGCCGACGACGTGGAGACGAACCAGACTCCCAGCGAGTAGTTCACGCCGACTTTGCGTTGGCTCATCGTCAACGCTGTCGTGGATGAGACGGTGGCGTGTACTTCGCGTGAACCCGAGGGCGGAGTACATTGCTCTGCGCCGACCCATTACGGGCAGTGGCAATGACGTTGCAGAAATGATGCACGGTCCCCCTAGTTGGAGGTGCGGTGATCGCTGTCACTCGTGAGTGCAGCGCCCGTCGCCGGTACGTCGAGCGAGCCACTGATGACGAGCGGCTATTCCTTCTCGACCATGGGTGTGGAACCCACGAGTGTCGAAAGTGGGTAGTGACAGGCCACTTGGTGACCGGGCGCGATCGCCACGAGTTGGGGCTCCTCGTTGGCGCACTTCTCGGTGGCGTTCGGACAGCGCGTGCGGAACCGACAGCCACTTGGCGGATTCATTGGACTCGGTGGCTCACCACGTAGGACCTCGCCGTGGATCGGTGAGTCGGGGTCGGCCTCGAGGGCGGCGCCCAGCAGGAACTTCGTGTAGGGATGCTCGGGTGTGTCGTAGAGCGTGTCGGAGGGGCCGATCTCACAGATCTTGCCCAGGTACATGACGGCCACGCGGTCCGAGACGTTCTTCACGACGGCGAGGTCGTGGGCGATGAATAATAAGGTCAACCCGTACTCGGCCTTCAGGTCCTCCAGAAGGTTCAAGATCTGCGCCTGGACCGAGACGTCGAGGGCTGAGACCATCTCGTCACAGATCAACAACTTCGGGCGCATCGCCAACGAACGTGCGATCGAGATGCGCTGGCACTGTCCACCCGAGAACTGACGCGCGTAGCGACTGCCGTAGGCGACGGGATCGATGCCGACCTTGCTCAAGAGGTCGTTCACGAGGGCTTCGCGCTCGGCGCCCTCGACGGTCTTCCAACAGTCGAGGGGCTCGGCGACGATGTCCTTCACGCGACGTCGGGGATTGAGCGAGCTGATGGGGTCTTGAAAGATCATCTGCATGCGCGTGCGCAGATTGCGCAGCGCCTTGCCCTTCATCGTCGTGAGTTCGATTCCTTCGAGTTCGATCGTCCCGCCCGACGGCTCGACGATGCGCATCAGCGCCCTGCCGGTGGTGGACTTGCCGCACCCCGACTCTCCGACGAGGCCGAGCGTCTCGCCCTCGAAGATGTCGAAACTGACGCCGGCCACGGCGCTCAACTTGCGTCGACGCGAGCCAAAAGTGACCGTGAGGTCGCGGACCTTCAAGAGCGGCTGTCTGGTGTCGCTCACGCCGACGACCTTTCCGTCACCGGTAGGGGGTTCCAACAGGCGAACGTGTGCTCCGGGTCGCTGGCGGCCTCGAGTTCGGGTCGCTCTTCGCGACAGCGATCGGTCGCGAAGGAACATCGAGGGGCGAAACTGCAGCCCGGGGGCAGGTTGAGCAGGTTGGGTGGGCGCCCGGGAATGGCGAGCAGACGGGTGTGCGAAGGATTCGAGACCTTCGGCGAGCCCCCCAAGAGCGCGCGGGTGTAGGGCATGCGGTGACGAGAGAAGACGTCACGCGTGGCGCCCATCTCCACGATCCGGCCCGCGTACATCACGATGATGCGCGAGGTCCTCGTGGCGACGACCCCGAGGTCGTGGGTCACGAGCACGACCGACATCTTCATCTGTACCTTGAGCTCGTCGAGCAGGTTCAAGATCTGGGCCTGGATGGTGACGTCGAGACCCGTCGTTGGTTCGTCGGCCATCAGTAACTTGGGCGATCCGGCGAGGGCGGTCGCGATGACGACGCGCTGGCGCATGCCACCGGACAGCTCGCCGGGAAAGACGTCGTAGCGCGCGGCGGGCGAGGGGATGCCCACGAGGTCGAGCAGTTCGATGGCTCTCGCCTTGGCGTCGCGGCGGCCCATGCCGAGGCGTACGCGCAAGATCTCGTCGATCTGCTTACCAATACGCATCACCGGATTCAACGAGGTCATCGGATCTTGAAAGATCATGGCGACTTCGAGACCCCAGATCTCGCGCTTCTCCTGCTCGCTCGCGCCCACCACCTCGAAACCGTTCAAGAGCACCGAGCCGCTCACGTCGACGTTGGTGCGCGGTTGCAGGCCCATGATGGTGCGCGAGAGCACGGTCTTTCCCGAGCCGGACTCGCCGACGATACCGAGTGTCTCGTTCTGGTTGAGGTCGAACGACACGCCGCCCACAGCCGGCAGCGGACCCGACGGAGTGTCGAAGGTCGTGGCGAGATCCTTCACGACGAGGAGTTTCTGCTCAGCGCTCACAACTTGGCCTCCGTGACGTCGAAGTGCGCACGGAGTCGGTCGCCGATGAAGTTGAGACACAACAAGAACAGGCACATCGCGAGGGAGGGGAAAATCGCGAGCCACGGATTGGTCTGCAAGATCGACAGGCTCTCGTTGATCATGTTGCCCCACGACGGCGTCGGGGCGTTCACGGAGAGTCCGAGAAAGGCGAGCGCGCCTTCGAGCGTCACCACCGTGGCGATGCCGACCAGCAGAAAGGAGATGCCGATTGGCGCGACGTTGGGGAGCAGCTCCTTCATGAGGATCCGTCGGTCGGTGGCGCCTTGGACCTTGGCCGCGACGACGTAGTCCTTGGTCGCGACGGTCATCGCGGCGCCACGAATCACGCGGTACACGAGAGGGATCGAGGCCACGCCGATCACGACGATGATCTTGAGCAGCGATCGGGGCGTCCAGAACGAGAGCACCGCGATGGTGGCGATGATGGCTGGAAAGGCGAGAAAGACGTACATCACGGACGACAGGATCGCGTCGAACTTCCCTCGACGGTACGCGGCCAGCATCCCGAGTGGCGCGCCCGCGCCAAAGCCGATGACCATCGCGCCGAGACTGACCTCGATGGAGACCCGTGAGCCAAAGACGACGCGCGAAAAGATGTCGCGTCCGAGATCGTCGGTGCCAAAGAGGTGGTGCCACGAGGGACCGGCGTTGATCGTGGCGTAGTTCTGAAGAATCGGACTTTGCAGGGGCAGTACGTTGGCGAGGATGGCGGCGAGGACGTTGACGACGATCCAGCCCACGCAGAGCCAAAAGAGCAACCCGAGTCGCCTCTTTCTCTCCGGACGGTCGTGGACCGTCGCCTCCTCGACCATCTCGTTGACGTACATTGAGCTACTACTCACGGCTGATCCTCGGGTCGACAATGTTGACGAGGAAGTCGAAGGCGAAGTTGATCACGATGACCCCGACCGAGACCACGAGCACGATGCCCTGGACGACCAGGTAGTCGCTTCGACCGATCGACGCGATCAGGGTGTAGCCGAGACCGGGAATGCTCAAGAGGTACTGGACGATGAACCCGCCGGCCAGTAGACCGCCGATGTTGACCCCGGCCGTGCCGAGCAGGGCGACCGACGAGGGGCGAAAGGCGTGACGCCACATGATACGTCGCTGGGTGATGCCCTTCGAACGCGCCATGGTGATGAACTCCTCCTGCAGGGTCGCGATGAGGTCACTGCGCAGCACGCGGTAGTAGAGCACGTAACTGCCCACCGCGAGCGTCAACGAGGGCAGCGCGAGACTCTCGAGGTTGACGATCCAGTCGGAGCTCAACGAGACGTACGACGACGGTCCCGTGTGGGGCACGCCCAATTTGACGGCGACGACGAGGACGAGGAACACGATGATCACGAAGGACGGAATGGACAGGAGCGTGAAACTTCCGGCACTGAGAATCCGGTCCAACCACCCGTCGGGCTTACGGGCGCTGCGCATGGCCGTGGGAATGGCCACGGCGAAGGCCAGTATCTGGCTGAGGACGATGATCTCGACGTCGATGGGCAGCGCCGTCTTGATGGTGCCCCACACCGAAGTCTGCGAGATGAAGGACGTGCCCAAGTTGCCGCGCAGGACGTTCTTGATCCAGACGAAGTACTGCTCGACCATGGGCTTGTTCAGTCCGAGCTGTCTGTAGAGCCGCGAGCGGTTCGCGGGACTGTCCCCAGTACCGAGGATGACGACGGCGGGGTCCCCGGGGAGGAGATGGATGAGGTAGAAGGCTCCCACGGTGATGATGAAGACAATGACGATCAACATGATCAGTCGTCGCACTAAATATCGAGCCAACGTTCCCCCTCTGGGACCTCTATCGACATTAGCTAACCCGGCTGGACGCACGGATAGCAAACGACCGCGATTCGGTTGGGATGTCAGAGGCTGTGAGTACCGTGGTCGTGTGAAAAGAGTTGCCCTCGCGGGCGGAATCGGCGCGGGAAAAACTGTCCTCTCGGAGCGACTGGTGTCGCGGGGGTACCCGGTCATCGACGCCGACGTGGTGGCGAGGCACGTCGTGCAGCAAGGTCGGCCCGCGTGGACGGCACTGCGCGACGCCTTCGGCTCCGCAGTCCTCACGTCGTCGGGTGAACTCGACCGGAAGTTCGTCGCGGACGTCGTCTTTCACGACGCCAGCGCCCTTCGTCGATTGAATCACATCACGCACGGCTACATCGGAAGGGACATCGTTCGCGAACTCAACGCCACCGACGCGGACGTCGTCTTCGTGGCCCTGCCGCTCTTTCGACCCGAACACCGCGACGCCTTTCAACTCGACGAGGTGTGGGCCCTCCTGGTCGACCCGGCGATCGCCCTTCGACGACTCTGCGAGCAGCGAGGATGCGAGGAAGAGGACGCGCGCGCTCGCCTGGCCGCGCAGCCGAGCAACGAGGAGCTGGCCCCACTCGTCGACCGGGTGCTGTGGAACAACGGATCGCTCGACGAGCTCTTCGCCGAACTCGACGAGGCCCTCGCCGACCTGAGCGTCACCAATGACTGACTTCCTCGTCGAGTCGCCGTTCCAGCCCGCGGGCGACCAGCCCACGGCCATCGCTGCGCTCACTCAGGGCGTCCGCGACGGCCTTCGCTACCAGACCCTTGAGGGCATCACGGGCAGCGGTAAGACCGCGACGATCGCCTGGTTGGTCGAGCAGGTACAACGTCCGACGCTGATCCTCGAACCTAACAAGTCATTGGCCGCGCAGTTGGCCTCGGAGCTTCGCGACATGTTGCCAAAGAATCGCGTGGAGTTCTTCGTCTCGTACTACGACTACTACCAACCCGAGGCGTACATCCCGCGCACCGACACCTACATCGAGAAAGACAGTTCGGTCAACGAAGAGATCGACCGACTGCGTCACGCGGCGACGTCCTCGTTGCTCACCCATCGCGACACCATTGTCGTGGCCTCGGTGTCGTGCATCTACGGCCTGGGTTCGCCCCTCGAGTACCGCGAGCGGATGTTGCCCTTGGAGGTGGGCGAGCGCTTCGAACAACGGGCCCTCCTTCGCCGCCTGGTCGAGATGCAGTACAGCCGCAATGAACTCGTCGTCGATCGGGGCAGCTTTCGCATGAAGGGCGACACGCTCGAGGTCCAGCCCGCCTACAGCAACGAGGCCGTGCGGGTGTCGTTCTTCGACGACGTGATTGAGGAGATCTCCTTCTTCAACCCCGTCACCCAGGAGAGCCGCGGGACGGTGAACGAGTTCACGCTCTTCGCCGCGTCGCACTACGCGGCGAGCCTCGCGACGCTGCAGCGCGCCGGCCAGACGATCGAGGCGGAGCTGCAACAACAGCTGGCGCTCTTCCAATCCGAAGGCAAGCTCCTCGAGGCCCAACGCCTTCGCTCACGCACCGAACACGACCTCGAGATGCTCGAACAGACGGGCATCTGCGCGGGGATTGAGAACTACTCCGCGCACCTCGACGGTCGCCGTCCGGGCGAGCGACCCTTCACGCTGCTCGACTACTTTCCCGAGGACTTCCTCGTCGTGATCGATGAGTCGCACGTCGCGGTGCCGCAGGTGCGCGGTCAGTACGCCGGGGACCGGTCGAGGAAGCTGACCCTCGTCGAACACGGCTTTCGCCTGCCCAGCGCACTCGACAATCGCCCCTTGAACTTCGACGAGTTCATGGAGCTCGTGCCCCAGATGGTCTTCGTCTCAGCGACGCCGGGACCGTACGAGATCGAACACTCCGATCAGATCGTCGAGCAAGTCATCCGTCCGACGGGTCTGCTCGATCCCGAAGTCTTCGTTGTTCCTACGAAGAACCAGATCGACGACTTGCGCGGTCGCCTCGACGTCGTCATCGCGCGAGGGGAGCGAGCGCTCATCACGACACTCACCAAGCGCATGGCCGAGGACCTCACCACCTTTCTCACCAAGGGTGGCTACCGGGTCCAGTACCTGCACAGCGATATCGACACCATCCAACGCATCGAGATCCTTCGTTCCCTGCGCCTGGGCGAGTTCGACATCCTCGTCGGTATCAACTTGTTGCGCGAGGGATTGGACCTGCCCGAGGTCTCGCTCGTGGCCATCCTCGACGCCGACAAGGAGGGCTTCTTGCGTTCGCGCAGCGCCCTCACCCAAACGATCGGTCGCGCGGCGCGCAACTCCAACGGTCGGGCCATCCTCTACGCGGACCGCATGACCGACTCAATGCGCGCCGCGATTTCACTGACCGAGCGTCGACGACTCCTCCAGGAGGCCTACAACGAAGAGCACGGCATCGAGCCGCAGACCGTGATGAAGAACGTGGCGGACATCTTGAATCGTCTGCGCAGCGAAGCGCCCCGCGAGGTCACCTCCAAGGTGCACGGCGTCTCCTCCCTCGACGGGGTCCTCCCCGACGATCTGAGCCTCGAGATCGCCCGCGTCGAAACGGCGATGCTGGTCGCCGCGGGCGACCTGCGTTTCGAGGAAGCGGCCGCTCTTCGCGACATGTTGCAGAACCTGCAACGCCAGGCGCTCGCCACCGGCGACGGCCTGATAAGTGTCGAGGTACCGGTAGATTCCCCCTATGTCTAAGTCGATTCGGGTCCAGGGAGCGAGGGTTCATAACCTGAAGAACCTCGCCGTGGAGATTCCGCGCGACCAGCTGGTGGTCTTCACCGGACTCTCGGGCTCGGGCAAATCGTCCCTGGCCTTCGACACCATCTACGCCGAAGGTCAGCGCCGCTACGTGGAGAGCCTCTCGGCGTACGCCCGCCAGTTCCTCGGCCAGATGGACAAGCCTGACGTCGAGTTCATCGAGGGTCTCTCGCCTGCGATCTCCATCGACCAAAAGACCGCGTCGAGGAACCCGCGCTCGACCGTCGGGACGATCACCGAGATCCACGACTACTTGCGCCTGCTCTTCGCGCGCATCGGGGTGCGGTACTGCCCCACCTGCGGTAAGCCCATCTCGAGCCAGACGCCCCAGCAGATCGTCGACCAGGTGTTGGCGCGAAGTGACGGCGAGCGCTTCCTCGTCTTGGCGACCGTCGTGGAGGGTCGAAAGGGCGAGTACAGCACTCTGTTGAACGAACTCGCGGGACAGGGATTCTCTCGCGTGCGCGTCGACGGTGTCGTCATGGAACTCTCCGAACGCGACTCGTTGACCCTGGCGCGCTACGAGCAACACACCATCGACGTGGTGCTGGACCGCTTGACGGTGAAGAAGACCAATCGCCAACGTCTCACCGAGTCAGTGGAAGCGGCCCTGAAGCTCACGAAGGGCGTCGTCAAGTTCCTCTTCCTCGACAACGACGAGATGGTCCAGTTCTCGGAGAAGATGGCCTGCAGTGACTGCGGGATCAGTTTTGGCGAACTCGCGCCGCGCGACTTCTCCTTCAATTCGCCCTACGGCGCCTGTCCGGTCTGCACGGGACTGGGCACGCGCTACGAAGTGGACCCCGACCTCGTCGTGCCCGACGACACCTTGTCACTGGCCGACGGCGCGCTCGCGCCCTGGGCCGGTGCGCGCTTCAAGTACTTCGAGCGGCTGATCGGTGGCATCGCGACGTTGGGCGGCTTCGACGTCGACACGCCGTGGAAGAAGCTGCGAGCCAAGGACCGAAAGCTCGTGCTCTTCGGCGTCGACTCCAAGACGGTCCCGGTCAAGTACAAGAACCGCTACGGACGCGTGCGCAGTTACGAGACGACCTATAACGGCATCGTCGAGTGGTTGGAGCGCAAGCGTAACGAGGCCGACGGCGACTGGTCGCGCGAACAGGCCGAACAGTTCATGCGCGAGGTGGAGTGCACGGCGTGCCGGGGTCAACGACTGAAGCCCGAAGTGCTCGCGGTGCGGGTGCACGATCGCAATATCGCCGACGTGAACTCCTTCACCATTGACGAAGCCATCGGCTACTTCGATAAGTTGACGCTCACCAAGCGCGAGGAGACCATCGCGCACCAGGTCGTCAAGGAGATCGTCGAACGACTGACGTTCCTGATCGACGTGGGACTTGACTACCTGACGCTGAGCCGCGCCTCGGCGACGCTCTCGGGCGGCGAGGCGCAACGCATCCGCCTGGCTAGCCAGATCGGTAGCTACCTCGTTGGCGTGCTCTACGTGCTCGACGAGCCCTCGATCGGACTGCACCAGCGCGACAATCGACGACTGATCGCCACACTCGAGCGGCTGCGTGATCTCGGCAACTCCGTGATCGTCGTCGAACACGATGAGGAGACCATCCGATTGGCGGACTTCATCGTGGACATCGGCCCGGGCGCCGGCGAGTTCGGCGGCGAGGTCGTGCACGCCGGCACCTACGAAGCGCTGTTGAAGAACAAGCGATCGCTCACGGGTCAGTACCTCTCGGGCGCCAAGTCCATCGCGGTGCCCTCGATCCGGCGACTCGGAGACGGCAAGCGACTCACCATCAAGGGTGCACGCGCGAACAACTTGCAGAACATCACGGTTGACATACCCCTGGGCGATTTCGTCGCGATCACGGGCGTGTCGGGCTCGGGTAAGTCCTCGTTGATCAACGCCATCCTCTTGGCGTCACTCGAACGACAGATCAACCGTGCGAAGACCAAGGCGGCTGAGCACGACACCATCCTCGGCGTGAAGAACCTCGACAAGGTCGTCGCCGTCGACCAGCAACCGATTGGGCGCACCCCGCGATCGAACCCCGCGACGTACACGGGGGTCTTCGACAAGATCCGAAAGCTCTTCGCCGAGACCCAAGAGGCCAAGGTTCGTGGCTACCAGCAAGGGCGGTTCTCCTTCAACGTGAAGGGTGGGCGCTGTGAGGCGTGCGCCGGCGACGGCACCATCAAGATCGAGATGCACTTCCTACCCGACGTCTACGTGAACTGTGACGTCTGTGAAGGGGCGCGGTACAACCGTGAGACCCTCGAGATCAAGTACCGCGACAAGTCGATCGCCGACGTGCTCGCGATGCCCATCGCCGAGGCGCTCGTGTTCTTCGATCGTCAGCCCCTGATCCTTCGTCACGTGCAGAGCCTCGTGGACGTCGGACTCGGTTACGTGCGCCTCGGTCAACCGGCGCCCACGCTCTCGGGTGGCGAAGCGCAACGCGTGAAGCTGGCGACCGAGCTCGCGCGCCGTCCTACCGGCCACACGCTCTACGTCCTCGACGAACCGACGACCGGACTGCACTTCGAGGACGTCAACCGCCTCTTGCAAGTGCTGCACCGGCTGGTGGACCAGGGCAACACCGTGCTCGTCATCGAGCACAATCTCGACGTCATCAAGACCGCGGACTGGGTCATCGACCTCGGACCCGAGGGTGGACGTCGCGGTGGGTTGGTGGTGGGCGAGGGCACGCCCGAGGACATCGCCAAGCTCGAGACCGCCACCGGTACGGTCCTAAAAGAGGTGCTCGCCGGTAACGGTCGGGCCTAATGCTGCAGAAGCCTTCGGGCATCCCGCGCCAGAGCGGCTGCTACCTCTTTCGAAACGAACGCGGCGACGTCATCTACGTGGGCAAGGCGAACGTCTTGGCCCAACGGTTGTCGAGCTACTTCCAGCGCCGTGACCGCCTCAGCGAGAAGACCCAACTCTTGATGGGCGAAGCGACCTCCGTCGAGTGGATCGTCACGCCCAACGAACTCGACGCGCTGATCCTCGAGAACGAACTGATCAAGGACGCGCAACCGCGCTACAACATGCGCCTGAAGGACGACAAGAGCTTCCCCTTCGTCGCGCTCGACTCACGCACGCCCTTCGCCGCGCCCTACATCACACGCGGTCAACACGTGAAGGGGGTGCGCTACTTCGGGCCCTACGTCGACGTGCGGGCACTTCGCGTGACGATGGACGAGCTGTTGCAGGCCTTTCCGCTGCGATCGTGCTCTAAGCACAAGTTCAACTACCAACAGCGCATCGGTCGACCCTGTCTGCTCTACGACATCGGCAAGTGCTCGGGGCCGTGCGTGGGGGCCGTCGACGTCGACGGCTACCAGACGCTCGTCGCGTCGTGGGCCCGATTCTTCGAAGGGGACGTGCGCCAGCTGCGCGACGTGTTGCAACGCCAGATGGACGAGGCCTCCGCTGACCAGCACTACGAGGCCGCCGCTCAGGCCCGCGATGGACTCGCCGCCCTCGAGCGCGCCGCGAGCGCCCAGAGCGTGGTGCTCGACAACCACTCGAACCTCGACGTGATCGCCATCGCCAGTGAAGGCAGTCGCGCGGCCATCGTGCGCTTTCGGGTCCGCTACGGACGGATCATTGGACGTACCGTGCACCTCGTCGATCGCTCGATGGACGAGGACGACCGCGAGATCCTCGAGAACGCCATGACCGACATGTACCTCGACGCCGAGGGTGTGCCCGGCACCGTCGTCGTCGAACGAGCAGCGCTCGCGACATCACTCATCACGCAGTACCTCAGTGACGTCCGAGGAAAGACCGTCGAGGTCGTGGCCGCTCAGCGCGGCAAACGTCGGCGCGTGGTCGAGCTCGCCGTGCACGACGCGCTGGCCGTCATCAACCGCGACTCGCTGCGCCGTCAGGCCGACCACAACGTGCGCTCGCGAGCGCTGCAAGAACTCGGCGCCGCGCTCGCGCTGGAGCAGCCGCCGTACCGCGTCGAGTGCTTCGACATGAGTCACCTCCAGGGGACGAACTACGTGGGCTCGATGGTGGTCTTCGAGGACGCCCTCCCGGTCAAGAGCGACTATCGGCACTTCAACGTGAAAGAGGTGCTCGGCAACGACGACGTGGGGGCCATGGAAGAGGTGGTGCGCCGTCGACTCTCGCACTGGGAAGAGCACCAGGGCAACACCAAGTTCCGCCGGCCCGACCTCATCATCATCGACGGGGGACTGCCGCAGTTGCACGCCGCTGAGAAGGCGGCGCGCTCGCTCGACCTCTCGGGACTCGTAGAGTTCGCCGCGCTCGCCAAGCGCGAGGAGCTGTTGTACCGGCCGGGTAGCTCCACGCCCATCGCGCTCGAACGCGGCTCGGAGAGTCTCTACTTGGTGCAGCGCGTGCGCGACGAGGCGCACCGCTTCGCCATCTCGTTTCACCGCTCGAAGCGCGGCAAGTCCATGGTGGCGTCGTCCCTGGAGGGCGTCGACGGTCTCGGACCGGCGCGTCGTGAGCGGCTGCTCGGCGCGTTCGGTTCGCTGAACGCGCTACGCCGAGCGACGCTCGATGAGTTCGAGGCGTTGGCCTGGCTGCCGAGTGACGTCGCGACGAGGCTCTACGATCATCTACAGGCGCCGTCCAGTCCACGGCCCACGAAGGGTGGCGACGATGACTGAGGTCCTGCTGGTCACGGGCATGTCGGGCGCGGGGCGCTCGACGGTCTCGGCCGCGCTGGAGGACCTCGGCTGGTTCGTCATCGACAACCTGCCCCTCGAGCTCGTGGTGCGCGTCGACGAGCTGGCGTCGGACGGGTCCCACGAGTACGCGGGCGTCGCCTTCATCGTCGGTCGCTCGGGTGGCGTCGTGCCCGACGCCGTGATGGCCGTGAAGGAGGAGCTCCAACAACGTCACGAGAAGGCGAAGATCCTCTTCCTCGACGCGCCCGACGAGGTGTTGATCCATCGTTTCGAGGGTAACCGGCGCCGTCACCCCTTCACCGAAGCGACGTTGGCCGACTCGATCGCGGGCGAGCGCGCCGCGCTCGCGACGCTGCGTGACGCGGCGGACCTCGTCATCGACACCGGTTCGATCAACACCAATCAACTACGCCGGCGCATCGTGGAGACCTTCACCGACGCCAGCTCCATGGAGTCGCTGCGCGTCTCTCTGGTGACCTTCGGTTACACCTACGGCATCCCGCGCGACGTCGACCTCGTCTTCGACTGTCGTTTCCTGCCGAACCCGCACTGGATCGACGAGCTTCGACCGCTGACGGGCCTCGACGAACCCGTGGCGCGCTACGTGCTCGACCAGGAACCGGCCCAGCACTTCTTGCGAGACGTCGTGGGACTGCTCGAATGGCAGATACCGGCCTTCGCGAAGGAGGGCAAGTCCTACCTTTCGATCGCCATCGGGTGCACCGGCGGGCGCCACCGCAGCGTCGCCATCGCCGAGGAGATCAGGGCGCGTCTCAACCTCGACAACGCCGTCTTTCACCGCGACATCGCGCGATGAGGCTCGTCGCCGTCGGCGGGGGCCACGGCACCGCCGTCTCGCTTCGCGCGTTGAAGATCCTCTCACCCGACGTGACGGGCGTCGTGTCGGTCGCCGACGACGGGGGCTCGACCGGACGGCTCCGCGCGATGTTGAACGTCGCCGCGGTCGGGGACCTTCGAAAGTGCCTCGGGGCACTCGCGGACCCCGACAATCCCCTTACCGCCTCCTTCGAACACCGCTTCAGCGTCGGCGAGCTGAGCGGTCACGCGGTGGGCAATCTGCTGCTGGTGGGGCTACTCGACGCCACGGGCGACCTCGAAGAGTCAGTGCGCGCGTTGGCCCAGGTCATGGGCGTCACCGGCACTATCGTGCCGGCCAGTTGCGAGGGCGTCGTGCTCCTCGCCTCGACCGAGGAGGGCCCGACGCGCGGCCAGACCAAGGTGGCGCGCTCGTCGTCGATCCGGCGCATCAGTCTCGAGCCGGCGAACCCCGCCGCGCCCATCGTCGCTGTCGAGGCGATCGAACGCGCCGACGTCGTGCTCATCGGTCCGGGCTCGCTCTTCACGAGTGTGTTGGCGGCCTGCGTCGTGCCCGGCATTACCCAAGCGTTGGCGGGCACGAGGGCGACCACGATCTACGTGGCGAACCTGCGCCCCCAGATTCCCGAGACCGAGGGTTACGCCCTGCAGGACCACGTCGACGCGCTCGAACGCCACGGCGTCGTCGCCGATCTCGTACTCGTCGACGAGCGCTCGTCCTTCGCGAGCGACTCGTGCAAGGTCGCCACTCGCGTGCGCGACCTGGCGACGTCGAATGGCCTCACGCACGATGTGCAAAAATTGGCTGCTGCCGTACTCGAGGAAGTGCGAAGATAGTAGACCGAGGAAAAGGAGACGCCAGTGGTGACACGGGTCGCGATTAACGGCTTTGGACGAATTGGACGTGGTTTCTTGCGCGCGGCGCTGGCGAATCCCGACGTCGAGATCGTCGCCTTGAACGACGTCATGCCGCCGGCGACGAACGCGCATCTCTTGAAGTACGACTCCACCCAGGGCGTGCTCGACCAGACCGTCAGCGTCACCGACGACGCCCTCGTCGTGGGCGAGCACACCATCAAGGTCTTCGCCGAGCGCAACCCCGCCGCACTGCCCTGGGGCGAACTCGGGATCGACGTCGTCATCGAGTCGACGGGGATCTTCACGTCACGCGACGCGGCCGGCGCGCACCTGACGGCCGGCGCCAAGCGCGTGATCATCTCGGCACCGTCGGGCGACGCCGACGCGACCTTCGTCATGGGCGTGAACGAGGAGACCTTTGACGCCGCCAAGGACCTCGTCATCTCCAACGCCTCGTGCACGACGAACTGCTTCGTGCCCATGGTGAAGGTGCTCGACGACGCCTTTGGCGTCGACGCCGGGCTCATGACGACGGTGCACGCCTACACCAACGACCAGAACCTGCTCGACCTCGCGCACAAGGACCTGCGCCGTTCGCGCGCGGCCGCGGTGAACATCGTGCCGTCCTCGACCGGCGCCGCGCGCGCGACGAGTCTCGTGCTCAGCTCCATGAAGGGACGGCTCGACGGCACGTCGCTGCGCGTACCCGTCCCCGTCGGCAGCATCACCGACTTCACCGCCATCGTGCGCTCGACGAGCGTCGAGGAGATCAACGCGGCCTTCAAGGCGGCGGCCGAGGGACTCCTGAAGGGCATCCTCGTCTACACCGACGAACCCATCGTCTCGTCGGACATCGTGGGCAGTCCCGCCTCGTGCACGTTCGACTCGTTGATGACGATGGTCCAGCCCATCGACGAGGCGAAGACCCTCGTGAAGGTCTTTGGTTGGTACGACAACGAGTGGGGTTACTCCAACCGACTGGTCGACCTCGCGCGCCACGTCGGCCAGTAGTTCCGTGTCCGCGACGCTGCCGTCGATCGATCGATGGGGGAGCCTCGAGGGTAAGCGGGTCCTCGTACGCGTTGACTTCAACGCGCCCGTCGCCGAGGTCGACGGCGTCCTCACCGTCACCGACGACTTTCGCCTGCGCTCGACGGTGCCGCTCTTTGACCTCTTACTCGAGCGCGGCGCCACGGTCGTCGCCTGCACCCACTTCGGCCGACCCGACGGACGCGTCGACGAGCGCTACAGCGTGGCGCCGCTGCGCCGGTGCCTCGACGCCCTACGCCCGGGAATCGAGCTCATGGAGAACTTGCGCTTCCACCCCGGCGAAGAGACGAACGACGCCGAGTTCGGTGCGTCGCTCGTTGACGGCTTCGACTACTACGTCAACGAGGCCTTCGGCGCGTCGCACCGCGCCCACGCGTCGATCATGGCGCCGCCGACGCTCATCCCGAGTGCCGCGGGCTCGAACCTGCAACGCGAGGTGGGGACGCTGCTGGCCCTCCTCGACGCGCCGGCACGACCCTTCGTCGCGGTCACGGGGGGCGCCAAGGTGAAGGACAAGCTCGGCATCATGAAGGTCCTCGCCGAGAAGGCCGACGTCGTCATCGTCGGCGGTGGTATGGCCTACACCTTCGCCGTCGCCGAAGGTCGCCAGATCGGCTCGTCGCTCTTTGACGGCTCCTTCGTCGACGAGTGCGCCCGACTCCTCGAGGGTGGCAACGTCTTGATCCCGGTCGACGCGCGCGGGCTGGCTTCGGGGTCGGCCTTCGGGCCCGACGGGGGCGGTGACGAGCCCGTGGCGTTCAGTGAGAACATTCCCGACGGTTTCATGGGCCTCGATATCGGTCCGACGACGATCGAGATCTTCACGACGGCGCTCGCGAGCGCGGGCACCATTCTCTGGAACGGTCCGATGGGCGTCTTCGAGGACCCGCGCTTTGGTGCCGGCACCGAAGCCGTCGCGCGCGCCATCGCGTCCTCGCCGGCCGTCAGCGTCGTCGGCGGGGGCGACTCCGTGGCGGCCCTTGGATCGTACGGTCTGAGCGGCGACGTGAGTTTCGTCTCGACGGGCGGCGGCGCGTCGTTAGAGCTCGTCGAACTCGGTGACCTGCCCGGCCTTCGGGCCCTTCGTGAAAGTCCGTGGAACTAGATGAACGCCCGTCGTCCCCTCGTCATTGGCAACTGGAAGATGAACCTCGACTTCGTCGAGGCGCTGCACCTCGTGCAGCAGCTCGGCGTGCTGTTGAAGCATCGTCCCGTCGAGCACACCGACGTCGTCGTCGCGGCGCCCTTCGTGGACCTGCGCAGCGTGAGCTCGATCATCGACGCCGAGCGACTCCCGATTGCCCTTGGCGCCCAGCACGTCAACCCCCAGGAGAACGGCGCGCACACCGGCGAGATCTCGACGTCGATGCTGAAGCGTCTGAACGTCGAGTGGGTACTCGTGGGCCACTCCGAGCGGCGCGCGCACTACTGCATGGATGACGAGATCGTCGCCGAGACCCTGAGAAGTGTGGTGCGCGCCGGCCAGCACGCCGTACTCTGCGTGGGCGAGGAGCTCTCGATACGAGAGCGTGAGGGCCACGAAGCCTTCGTGGAGGCGCAACTGAAGAGCGCGCTCGTGGGACTGGACGAACGATTCCACTCGTTGGTCACCGTCGCCTACGAGCCGCTGTGGGCCATCGGCACGGGCGTGACCGCGACGTCCGAGCAGGTGAGGGAGATGAACACGTTCCTTCGAAAGGTCCTGCGCGCGATGTCCTTCGCAGAGCGCCAGGTGCTCTACGGCGGCTCGGTGAACGCCGAGAACGCCGCGACCTTGGTGCGCGACGGCGACGTGGACGGGTTCCTCGTCGGTGGGGCGTCGCTCAAGGCCGACTCGTTTCACGCCATTCTGCAGGCGTGCGACGACTGCTACGCTATAAAGCGCTAATCGGAGGACCCAATGTTTACCTGGGCAATCATCGCTATTGAGACAGTTTCGGCCGTGGCGTTGATCTTTCTCGTCCTGTTGCACTCGGGCCGCGGGGGAGGCATCTCGGACCTCATGGGGGGCTCCTTGGGCGCCGCCGCGACGGGATCGACCGTCGTGGAGCGAAACTTGGACCGCATCACCATCGCCGTCGCGCTGCTCTTCACCTTTGCCACGCTGGCGCTCGACCTACGCCTGCAGTAAGGACCGTGTCGTGGCGTCGAAGCGCGCGCACGCTGGTCCTCTCCCTCCTCGGCCTCGCGGTCGCCGCCGCCATCGCGGTGCCGGTCACCTTCTCGGGAGCGCAGTCGTACACCAACGCCAACGAGAACGCCCGCACGATCGTCCTCTCGCTGCCGGGACCCTTTAACGGCTGTTCGTACCTCGATTCGAGCGCCACGCCGACGACCGCGGCCGTGCTCGATCTCATCCGCCCCTCGGCCTTCATCACGAACGCCAACGGCACACTGGTCGGTCAAGACGGCCCCATCGCGTCGGCCGAGTTGACGTCATTGCAGCCCGAGACCGTGCGCTACACCATCAGTGCCGACCTGTACTGGAGCAACGGTGTGCTCTTCACCGGCCGCGACCTCGTGAGTTGGTGGCAGCGCGCGAAGAGACTCGCGAGCGTGGAGAGTGACGGGTACCGCGCGATCAAGAGCCTCACCGTCGCGCCGAACGGACTGACGGTGACCGCCGTCTTCGCGGCCTCCGACGCCGACTGGAACCTCCTCTTTCGTGACGTCGAGGCGCCGGGCACGCCCTCGGGCTGTGCGATCAGCAACCTGACGAGTCACCCCTCGCTCGGCCCCTACCTCGTCTCGAGTGCCACCAAGAATCGGGTCGTCTTGAAAATGAACGCGAACTGGCCCCTCAACACGAATCGCTTTGGGCGCGTCGTGATCACGGACACGCAGGACCTACCGACCTCGCCGCACGAGATCTTCGCGGACTACTCTCTGGCCGTCAACAGCGGCGCCGTGTTGTCGTTGAGCTCACGTCCGTCACTGCTCAGTCACATTTCGTCGTCGAGCAACATCGAGGAGATGACGTTCGCGCCCGCGGCGACGTTCTCGCGGGCGCTCGTGGTGCGCCAAGCCCTCAGTTGGGCCATCGAACGCCAAGCCATGATCGACCACCTCTTTGGTTCGGTGACCTTCTCGCCCTCGGTGGCGGCGTCGGCCATCTACTCCCAAGGTCAGAGTCAGTATCCCGGGACGGTGGGCTTCAACCCGGGCGGCCAGGGCACGACCACGACCGTGAACGGCGGCCCCTCCGACGGGGTCAGCGACTGCGTGACCTGCGCGATCGACGTCCTGCGCGACGACGGGTACCAGCGCACGCCGACGGGCTGGCTGACGAGCGCCGGCAACGTGCTTTCGATCCGGCTGGCCGTCGGCCCGAGCGCCCTCGACCACTCGGTCGCGGCGCTGGTGCGACACGATTGGGCGACGATTGGTGTCTCATCCACGTTGCTGCACGAACCAAGTGAGACCAGCGCCGCCAGCGCCGCCGCGTCCAGTCACGCCGACGCCGCGATATTTTCTCGCCCGACGATGACCGCGCCCTCCTACGCGGCGCGTTCGTGGGCCGGACCTGCCTATCCGAACACGTACCCCAGCGGCGTCCGCACCGCGACCATGACGTCACTCTTTCAACAGGCATCGTCGATTTTCAATCCGGTAACCGCGTCGGCGACGTGGTTGCGGCTCGACCAGGTCGTGATGAGCGCCTACTGGGTTCGGCCGCTCTTCACGGCGCCGTCGCTCGTCGTCTGGTCAAGCTCACTCGTCACGGTGCAAAGCAGTTTCGCCGTGACGGGATTCGTCGATCAGTTGCCGACGTGGTCCATCGCGCCGGTGACACCAACGGCCTAGGCGTTGAGCCAATTGAGTAACTGCGACTAGAGTAGGGGCCGCGTCGGAGTGGCGGAATAGGCAGACGCGCCAGCTTGAGGGGCTGGTGCCCTTAGGGGCGTGTGGGTTCAAGTCCCGTCTCCGACACCAACATTCTCCGGTAACTTGAGACCAACCTCGGAGAGCAGGACGTTGATCGACGGGCTGCCCACCACTTTGACCTCCAGGTGATCGGGGAAGACCTTGATCCACTCCACGAGGTTCTCTACGAAGACGCGCCTCTCGCGTTCGTCAGCCTCGGCCCAAACCGCGTCCATGTCAAGGTCGGCGAGGATGAGCACTACCTCTTCGAATCGGACTTCCAGGTCAGTCTTGAGACTCTCCTCGTGTCCCTCCAGAGTCATCTGTTGACGAACAGC
>Ga0207933_1000029_pt1 | contig 136409 bp, 121 predicted proteins | sample NGESurdeep092012_4_FD_184488 | JGI IMG/M metagenome (GOLD analysis project Ga0207933, IMG submission 184488) | Arctic peat soil microbial communities from Barrow, Alaska - NGEE Surface sample F53-3 deep-092012 (SPAdes) | ecosystem: Environmental > Terrestrial > Soil > Wetlands > Peat ... | reverse complement strand
CCTTCCTTAGCCAGCCATTTTGAAACTGATAATTCTAAATCTTTACAACTTTCCCTGTAATTTTGTCTCGCTTATCTCGAACTCACGTTATATTAATAAATTGTAAACACAGTCCAAAAAGTAATTTTTTCATATAGGTTTGCAAATATGAACCAGGAAGCAAAACCTTTCTCCATTTTAGTAGCTGATGATGAATTGGATATTTTAGAAATTCTCAATTTTAATCTGAGTGGCGAAGGCTACCAGGTAATTAAGGCAAGCAATGGAAATGAGGCTATTGAGAAGGCTAAAACTCACAAACCTGATCTTATTATTCTTGACGTAATGATGCCCGGGAAAACAGGGTTTGAAGTGTGTAAAATTTTACGGGCTGATAAAGATTTTGAAAACACGATCATTATATTTTTAACTGCTTTAAACGATGACAGCACTGAAATAAAAGGTCTTGAAACCGGTGGCGACGATTATATCACAAAACCAATAAGCCCCAAAGTTTTAATAAGCCGGGTAAATGCACTTTTCAGGAGAATTATTAAAGAGAACGGAAGTGTTTTGCAGATTGGCGACCTTTTGATTGACCGTGAAAAATATATTGTTACTTTAAAGAATGAAGATATCGTTTTAGCCAGAAAGGAATTTGAATTATTGGCATTGCTGGCTTCAAAGCCTTCTAAAGTTTTTTTAAGAAATGAAATTTTAGATAAAGTTTGGGGCACAGAAGTAATTGTGGGCGACAGGACAATTGATGTGCATATCAGAAAAATCAGGCAAAAATTAGGAGACGACTGTATTGTAACTGTAAAAGGTGTAGGGTATAAATTTAAAATGTAGAATAAATTGATTTAAAATCCGTTTAAACAATTTAACAATTTTCCCATCAAAGGGATGCATAAATTCATTCTACATTTGAACAACATTCTACATTTGAACAAAACAATTATTCTATGAAATATATTATTGCATTTTCTGCTCTTTTACTTTCATCATTTTCAGTTTCAGCGCAACAAGGTTTATTTAAAAAAGCAACTTCCTTACTTTCAAAATCTTCTTCCGGTGGAAATCTATCAAGTGATGAAATCGTTTCCGGATTAAAAGAAGCTCTTTCTCTGGGCGCTCAAAAGAGCACGGACAAACTTTCCGCAACAGATGGATTTTTTAAGGATGCAGCTGTGAAAATTTTGCTGCCAAAGCAAGTTCAGGATATTGAAAGCAAAATGAGAATGTTGGGAATGGGAAAATTAGTAGATAATGCAGAATTAAGTATGAACCGTGCTGCGGAAGACGCTTCCAAATCTGCTGCTCCCATTTTTCTGTCGGCAATTAAGCAAATGTCGGTAACAGACGCTTTAAATATTTTGCGTGGAACAGATACCGCTGCCACGGCTTATTTAAGAAAAACCACTACTCCGGAACTTACCTCATCATTTAAACCGGTGATAGAAGAATCGCTTAAAAAAACAGATGCTAACAAATATTGGAAAGATGTTTTTACAGCGTACAATCGTTTCTCATCGAAGCCGGTTGATACCGATATCAATAGTTATGTAACTCAAAAAGCGCTTGATGGTATTTTTTATTATGTAGCAGCCGAAGAAATAAATATCAGGCAAAATCCGGCGGGAAGAGTCACAGATATTTTGAAAAAAGTTTTTGCCAAATAGATTAATGATTTTTATAAAAATCTCCTAATCCTAATTTGGAAAGTGGCCTTCCTGGCTTCCCCTCGATTTTTTTTCATTCTGAAATAGAGAATTAAAATCTTTACTTTTTGTTCGTTTACTGCTTCTTAAACTTAATTCTTCAAAAAGTAATTTCTGATTGATTCATTTTTTCTTATAATAAAAATTAAATTTGCCGGGAATATTTTCTGCTTTTTATAAAAAGAATTCCGAAAAATAATTTTAAAAATAAAAAATATAAATAAGAAAAATGAGTTACATCGCAAGCATTCATGCAAGACAGATTTTAGATAGCCGTGGCAATCCCACGATAGAAGTAGATGTTCTTACAGAAAATGAGTATCTCGGAAGATCCGCAGTCCCTTCAGGAGCAAGTACCGGTATCCACGAAGCCGTAGAACTTCGTGATAATGATAAAAAAATATACTCTGGAAAAGGAGTTCTTAAAGCAGTTAAGAATGTAAACACTTTAATAGCTGATGAACTAATTGGCTGGGATGTAGCCGACCAAACAGGGATTGACGCAAAAATGATTGCGATTGATGGTACTGAAAATAAAAGCAAATTAGGCGCAAATGCAATATTAGCAGTAAGCCTCGCGGTGGCTAAAGCTGCTGCGTTGGAAGCTAACCTTCCCCTTTACCGGTATATTGGTGGAACAAATGCTAAAATTCTTCCCATACCGATGATGAATATTTTAAATGGCGGAGCACATGCAGATAATAAAATAGATTTCCAGGAATTTATGGTTATGCCCATTGGTGCTTCTTCCTTTAGCGAGGCGCTTCGTTGGGGAGTTGAAATTTTTCACTCTCTTAAAGCTGTGTTAAAAAAGAAAGGTTACAGCACAAACGTTGGTGATGAAGGCGGTTTTGCTCCCAACATTCAGAGCAACGAAGAAGCCATAGAAACTGTAATGAAAGCTATTGAAGGAGCTGGCTATAAAGCGGGTAAAGAAGTGGCTATCGCAATGGACCCGGCGGTAAGCGAAATGTTTGATGCTTCTAAAAAAGTATATCATTTCCATAAATCAGACGGAAAAAAACTAAGCATTGAGAAAATGGTTGATTATTGGGAAAATTGGATAAAGCAATATCCTATTGTATCCCTTGAAGATGGTATGGCGGAAGATGACTGGAAAGGCTGGAAACTAATAACTGAAAGACTCGGAAATAAAGTTCAATTAGTAGGCGATGATCTTTTTGTTACTAATGTAAAAAGGCTTCAAAAAGGAATTGATGAAAATATTGCAAATGCCTTATTAGTAAAAGTAAACCAAATCGGTACGCTGACAGAAACGATAAACGCAGTTTCGCTTGCGCAAAATAATGGTTATAATACAATTATGAGTCATAGAAGTGGAGAGACTGAGGATACAACCATCGCAGATCTGGCCGTAGCTTTAAATTGCGGGCAGATAAAAACAGGGTCTGCAAGCCGCACCGACCGTATAGCAAAATACAATCAATTATTAAGGATCGAAGAAATTTTAGGAAAGAGTGCTGTTTTTCCAAAAGGAAGGATTAAATTTGGTAAAAATTGTATTTGAAAAAAATAAATACTTTTAATTAAGCCTTGATTATCAACCATGAAAAAGTACAGTTACTTATTTACTAATAAATATTTAATAACAGGCACGGCTTTTGTTCTATGGATGATGTTCTTTGACACAAATGACTTTCCTTTACAAATCAGACGATTGAGGGATTTAAATAAGATAGAGCACAATGAAAAAAACATGACTCTTCAAATTTCAAGTACTCAAAAAGAGCTGGATATATTAAAAACAAACCCTGAAACCTTAGAAAAGTATGCTAGGGAAAAGTATATGATGAAGAAAGATAATGAAGACTTATACATTGTTACTTTTGATTCTTCATCTTTAAGGTAAATTATTGATTTACAATAATATTTAAAGGAATTCGTTTTTGTTGAGGATTGGATATTAATTGTTTATTTGGATATTAATTGTTTATTAAAGAAATACATTTTATGATTAAAATTACTCAGGAAGACCTTATCAGGTACATATATAACGAAACTTCTGAACAAAAATCAGCTTCTATTAAAGTAGCGTTACAAACTGACTGGAACTTAAAAGAGAGTTATGAAAACCTTTTAAATTCTAATAAAAGTTTAAGCACTATTCATTTTGCACCGCGTCCTCAATCGGTTGATAATATATTGAAGTATGCTTCAAAAAAACATGCTCAGGTAATTTCACACTAACTTATTTTAAGAAATTCAATTTATATTTATCCCGCCCAAAAAGCGGGATTTTTTTATGAATAAAAAAGAACGATATCAATTTGTTATCAATTATTTTGTACAAAATAATCCGGATGCGCAAACAGAATTATTATATGATGATCCATATCAACTACTAGTTGCAGTCATACTTTCAGCCCAATGCACCGACAAAAGAGTAAATCAAACCACTCCTTCTATTTTTGAAATATATCCTGACTTAGAATCTCTTAGCCACGCAGATACTGATTCAGTTTTTTCTTTGATAAAAAGCATTTCTTATCCAAATAATAAAACCAATCACCTGATAGGAATGGCCAAAATGGTAATGAAAGATTTTGGAGGTAAAATTCCTATGACGGTAAATGAGTTGATGGAATTGCCGGGAGTCGGTAGAAAAACAGCCAACGTAATTACTTCTGTGATTGATAATCAGCCCAACATGGCCGTGGATACTCATGTATTCAGGGTTTCCAACCGGATTGGGCTGGTAAAAGCTAAAACACCACTTGAAACGGAAAAACAATTAATTAAAAGCCTGCCGAAAGATCTTGTTCATATAGCCCACCATTGGCTGATATTGCATGGAAGGTATATTTGCTTAGCAAGAAAACCAAAATGTGAAATCTGTGGATTAAGGCCTGCTTGTAAATATTATAATACTGTGGTAATTCCTAAAAAGGGTACAGTAAACGAACATTAAAGCATCTTTCTTATTTCTTCTATCATTTCCGTTTTTGTAAAAGGAATTCCTTTGATCTTGTTAAATCCTTTTGCATCAACTAAAAATTTATCCCGGATAATTTTAATCAACTGGCCGTTATTTAGTTCGGGTATTAAAACCTTATCAAAATTTTTAATTATGGTTCCTAAATTTTTAGGGAAAGGCCTTACGTAACGTAAATGAGCATGGGAAACAGATTCGCCTTCTTTGACCAGGTCAGCCACAGCGCTTTTAATAGCGCCATAAGTACTTCCCCAACCTAATACTAAGACTTTTCCTTTTTCAGGGCCGTTATCAATTTGCTGTTCCGGAATATAATTTGCAATTCTTTCTATCTTTTCTTCTCTAATCTTCACCATTAATTCATGATTTTCAGGATCATAACTTACATTTCCTGTAATATCCTGCTTTTCAAGGCCTCCAAGCCGATGTTCTAATCCGGCAGAACCTGGAACTGCCCATGGCCTCACCAATTTTTCATCTCTGAGGTATGGTTGAAAAGTTTCTTCATTTTCTCCAAGTTCTTTTTTGAAATTTACTTCTATTGGCGGAAGGTCTTTACTTTCAGGAAATTTCCATGGCTCTGAACCATTTGCAATATATCCATCGCTTAAAAAAACTACCGGAGTCATGTGTTGCACGGCAATTCGTACAGCTTCATATACCGCAAAAAAACAATCACTGGGAGTAGATGCTGAAACCACAGGTATTGGGCTTTCTCCGTTCCGTCCATAGTAAACTTGTAGCAAATCGCTTTGTTCTGTTTTGGTAGGTAACCCTGTTGATGGGCCCCCACGTTGTATATCACAGATTAATAATGGAATTTCCAACATCATAGCCAAACCCATTGCCTCTGATTTTAAAGCAATTCCGGGACCGCTTGTTGTTGTTACTCCAAGAGCGCCTCCATAAGCTGCACCAATTGCAGAACTGATTGCAGCAATTTCATCTTCTGCCTGAAAAGTTTTTATCCCAAAATTTTTATGACGGCTCAACTCATGTAAAATATCACTTGCCGGTGTGATAGGATAGGAGCCTAAAAATAATTGTAAACCGCTTTTTTGGGAAGCAGCAATCAACCCGTAAGTCAAAGCCTGGTTGCCATGGATGCTTCGATAATTTCCCGGAGGCATTTTAGCTTTTTTTACAGAATACCGGGTAGTAAAAGTTTCCGTAGTGTCGCCATAATTATAACCTGCCTGCAAAACCTTTATATTACTTTCAAGAATATCAGGTTTTTTAGCAAATTTTTCTTTTAAAAAATTGATTGTATTTTCCGGGTTACGATTGTACATCCAATATAAAAAACCGAGGACAAACATATTTTTAGCACGGTCTTTTTCTTTAGTCCCGAGTGTAAAATCTTTTAAAGTTTCGCGTGTAAGTTTTGTGATTTCCATTTTTATCACTTCATAACCATCCAAACTCCCGTTTTCAAGAGGGTTATCTCCATCAGCATAATTAGCCAATCTTAGATTTTTTGCATCAAACCCTTCAATATTGGCAATAATTTTTCCATTCCTTTTTAAAGAGGATAAATTGGTTTTTAATGCAGCCGCATTCATTGCAACCAGCACATCACAATTATCTCCGGCAGTAAAAATCCTATCGCTTGAAAACCTTAGTTGAAAGCCACTAACACCGGGAATGGTTCCCTGAGGCGCTCTTATCTCAGCAGGAAAATCGGGAAAAGTAGATAAGTCAATTCCTAAAAGAGCTGTGTTGGTGGTAAATTGTGAGCCGGTTAATTGCATTCCATCGCCGCTGTCGCCGGCAAATTTGATAACTACTTCCGGTAAAACTGCTTCTTTTGTTTCCATTTTTATTTAGTTAATTAGCAAATTTAAAGATATAGCTTGCTTAATGAATGATAAATTATTTATTTCAAATAAAAAATGCCTACCAGCCTATTCAAATTGCAGTAGCCATTATTTAACCACTGGGCACTTAATGCTTACCATTCCTTTTTTTTCACAAATACATCACTCAAGCGCATCAAAATTTTTCGATCTATATTTTCGATACTGGTATTTAAATCTACAGTTATCAAACAAAAAAGTTATCAGATAACGAGTGTTATGCCATCTATACATTTTTTTTTAAATGGCATCATTATTTTAATACCTTGTAAAACTTTCTGAATAATAAAGCTTTATTGAGGCAAAAGTGAGTGCAGGCATCTTCAGATTTACATTGAAATTAATCTCTTTTATCATCTAAAATTGCTTGTAAAATGAATTTTACATCACAATCAAAACAATTGTTATATTCTGCCGAAAAAATTAAAAAGCTGTCTTTTTTCCTTTCTTTTATCCTCATTCTTATCCCGGGTACCTATTCCCAGCAATATACAAGAGGTGTAGGAAAATATCCCGGCGATCCCGCGGAAGATTTTTCTCCTTCAATGAAAATTGATGATACCCATTACCGCAATCTTGCTTTACACAGGGCTGCCTACCAGTCGAGTTCTTACGATTATAATCTTACTGCGCAATTAATAACTGATGGAATTGTTGATAGCAAACTTCCGGGATGGTTAGTCGTTATTACGAGCAATAATGATACTTTAAAAAGAGACGGCAGGGAACACCTGCTTGATCATCATGCTTCTTCGCAGCAAAGGTTCGATGGTTCTAATGCCTGGGTTCAAATTGAAATGGCCGGAAACTATAATGTACCTTTTATTGACAGCCTCGCTTTATCTGGCTCTGTTATTATAGATACGCTTCAGCAACCTAAGCATTGGGATATAACGATAAGCGGTTCTAATGACGGAACGAAATGGAAAGAAATTAGCAAAGCCAGCGGCGACAGCCTTCCCGGTGAAGACGCCATGTCAAACATGGCCAAAAGATTTCACATTGACCTCTCAAAAATGCCTCCAGAGCGGCTGGCATTTTTTAAAAGGTTTGCTCCGCCAAACAGAAGGTTAATTAATTATTCGTTTACATTAAATAACCCGGTGCATTATAAATATTACCGATTGAGTTTAAATAATCCTACCGCTCAAAGCTGGTCGGTTAGTGACCTGGAAATGTTTAAGCAAGGCCGCACGGCGCCTGTGGCCGGCCCATATAATTTTTCCAGCGCATGGAAAAGTGCAGGTTCCGGTGAAGAATGGGTTTATGTAGATTTGGGAGCCGTTTGCTCTTTTAATGATATAAAACTTGATTGGATAAAAGCGGCGGCAGCCGGTTCTATCCAGTTTTCTGATGATGCAACTAATTGGAAAGAAATTGCCGCCTTGCCTTCTAACGGTAGCAACAATGAAGATATAAAATTGCCAAAAGAAATAAAGGGAAGATATGTGCGTGTACTAATGACTAAGCCGGTTTCAGAGCAGGATGGGTATATTTTAAGCGAGATGGAAGTTATGGGAAAAGGCGGCCCCGTTCCTGTGGCGCATGCTGAAGCGCAAATTGAAAAAGATGGAAAAGATAACCTTGATGGTGGTGCATGGAAATTACAACGGGCATCGCTTGTACAACAGGATGGTGCTGAAATATCCAAACCCTCATTTAATGATAATAATTGGCTTACCGCAACAGTACCAGCTACTACATTGGTCAGTTATTTAAATGATGGCGCGGTGCCCGATCCTAATTTTGGCAAAAATCAATTTGCTGTTTCTGATTCTTATTTTTATTCCGATTTCTGGTACCGCGATGAATTTGCAACGCCAGTTTCATATAAAGGAAAACGGATTTACCTCAATTTTGATGGCATCAACTGGGAAGCACAAGTTTATTTAAATGGCCACGATCTCGGACGCATAAATGGCGCTTTTATCAGGGGAAAATTTGATGTTTCAGAATTACTTAATCCCGGAGGAAAAAATGTACTTGCCGTAAGAGTTATAAAAAATGATGCACCTGGATTTCCAACAGAACAAAACCGCGTGAGTACAGATGCTAATGGCGGAGAACTGGGCGGTGATAATCCTACTTTTCACGCATCAATCGGCTGGGACTGGATACCAACTATCCGCGGGCGCAACACAGGAATCTGGAATGATGTATATTTATCCCAAAGTGGCCCGGTAACTATTAACGATCCTTTTGTTTCTTCAAAATTGCCACTTCCTGATACTACTTCAGCTACAGTAAATGTAGAAGTAACGCTTCAGAACCATAGTGCAAAAACAGTTACAGGGAAATTGCATGGAATAATTGGCAACATTGCATTTGAGCAGCCAGTAACACTTGAAGCTTCCGAAACAAAAACCATTAAATTGGATCCTTCCACCAACCCATCTTTACAAATAAGCCATCCGAAACTTTGGTGGCCCAACGGATATGGAAATCAAAATCTCTACGATGTAAAGCTGACTTTTGTTACGGATGACGGAAACCAATCAGACGAAAAAACATTTAAAACAGGAATCCGTGAAATGTCTTATACAGAAAATGGTGGTGCTTTAAGAATGTATGTAAATGGAAAACGGTTTGTTCCTTTTGGCGGCAACTGGGGTTTCAGCGAAGACATGCTTCGTTACCGTGGGCGCGAATATGATATTGCGGTTCGCTACCACAAAGAAATGAATTTTACCATGATTCGTAATTGGGTAGGCCAAATAGGCGATGATGAATTCTTTGACGCGTGCGATAAATATGGCATTGTAGTTTGGCAGGATTTCTGGTTGGCCAATCCTTCCGATGGCCCCGACCCTTATCATCCGGAGATGTTTATCAAAAATATGGAAGATTTTGTAAAGAAAATACGTAATCATCCTTCAATAGGAGTTTATGTTGGTCGTAACGAAGGCAATCCGCCGCCTGAGATACAAGCGGCTATTGATAAGGATTTACCGGTATTGGCTCCCGGAATAAAGTATATTCCCAACTCCGCATTTGGTACTGTAAGCGGCGGCGGCCCTTATGGACTAATGCCACTGAAATCTTATTTTCAAAATAAAAGAGCGCTTACCACATTGCACAGCGAAATGGGCATGCCTGATATTGTAACTTATGAAAGCTTTAAACAAATGATGCCCGAAGCAGATATATGGCCACAGTCTGCTGATTGGGGGCTTCATGATTTTACACTGGAAGGTGCGCAAAGGGGAGAAAATTTTAATGCAGCCATAGAAAAATCTTTTGGGAAAGTAGATGATATGAAAGAATGGCTAAGCCTGGCACATTGGGTAGAATACCAGGGTTACCGCGCCATGTTTGAAGCCGAATCACAATACAGGATGGGCCTTTTGCTTTGGATGAGCCATCCGGCGTGGCCTTCATTGACCTGGCAGACTTACGATTATTATTTTGATCCTACGGCTGCTTATTTTGCAAGTAAAAAAGCCTGCGAGCCATTGCACATTCAATGGAACCCTTCCAGCGATAGTGTTGAAGTAGTTAATTATGCAACTGAAGCAGGATCAGGTTTAACCGCAAGTTTGCAGTTAGTAAATTTGGATGGCATCGTAAAGTACAGAAAAGACACGCAATTAAATTGCCCGGAAGATAGTACGGCTGCTGTTTTTCCTGTCGTGAAACCAACAGGGATTGGCAGTGTTTATTTTATAAAACTTAATCTTACAAAGGGTAACCGCCTTATTTCCCAAAATCTTTATTTACGCGGTGCTAACCAGGACTCAACATGGGGAATGGGAGATTTAAAAGAGTTGATGAACCTTCCAAAAATAAAGCTACATACAACTACGAATGTTGACAAAAAAGGAAGCCAATGGTTTATAACCACCGTTCTAAAAAATAATACAAAATATGTTGCTTTTAATATAAGGCTGAAAGTAGTGGGAGCTGAAGATGGAAAAAGAATTTTGCCGGTTATTTACAATGACAATTATATCACGCTTTTGCCGGGTGAAGGCCGCACGATTCAAATGGAATTAAAAAATGAAGATACACGCGGTGAAAAACCTGCCGTTATAATCGGAGGGTTTAATCTGAAATAAAAACAGGCTAAATGAAAAAATTAAAATCTCTCTTATTTGTTGGTTTACTGTTACCGGTTTTTTGTTTTTCGCAGGTAACCAATGAACATCTTTTTGATACTACCGGATTTATGGCGGACCATTATTTACAACGCAAAGCCATGTTTGAAAATCAACCTGTAGTTACCGGGCGCATCATTTTCCTGGGAAACAGTATAACGGAGATGGGTAAGTGGGAAAAATTGCTGGATGACACAACCATTATTAATCGGGGAATTGGCGGGGATATTACGTTTGGCGTATTAGATCGTTTGGATGATATCATCAAAAGAAAACCTTCTAAAGTTTTCCTGCTGATCGGAATAAATGATATTGGAAAAGATATTCCTGATGCAGTAATAGCCGATAATATCCGCAAAATAGTAATGCGCCTTCAACAGGGAACTCCGTCAACAAAAATTTATGTTGAAAGTATTATGCCCGTAAACCCGGATGTGCCGCACTTTCCGCAGCATTACGATAAGCAGGCACACATTCTCGCTACCAATAAACTCATTAAAAAAGTAGCAGCAGAATTACAGGTTCCTTACGTAAACATTCACGATCTTTTTACTGATAAGGAAGGCAGGATGGACGCAAAATATACTTTTGAAGGATTGCACCTTACACCAAACGGAGGCGGTTATCAAAAATGGATTGCTTATTTAAAGAAGTTGGGATATTTATAAATGGAACTTATATTTCAGCAACTATTTGCCAAAAAAAATTAAATGATATGAGAAACTTTCAAAAATTAATCCTGTTATTTCTAACGGCATTCTTTGGTTTTTCAAATACTATTACTGCTCAAAAATGTTCGATAGAACCGGTGACAAAAAATGCTTCACCTGAAGCACGAGCCTTGCTGAAATATTTTCAAAATATTTCGGGCGAATACCTTATGAGCGGCCAACACAACTATCCTGCTACACAGGAAAAAAACTCAGAATTTGCCGCTAATTACATGGGTAAAACTCCCGTGATTTACAGCACCGATTGGGGATTTGCTTTAGGTGGCGATAAAGATTCGTACAAGGCACGTCAAAAAATTGTAGATGAAGTTATAAAACAAAATAAACTCGGTTCAATCATTACTATTTGCTGGCACGCCGTTCCGCCAACGGCAGATGAACCTGTAACTTTTCAGCCATTACCCGGCGCCGATTCTACAAAGCTGGAAAGCGTACAAGGCAGGTTGTTAGATCAACAATTTAAAGACCTCCTCACTCCGGGGACCGCATTATATAAACATTGGTGCAAGCAGGTAGATACTATTGCGGTGTATCTTAAAAAATTACAGGACGCGCATGTTCCTATTGTTTGGCGGCCTTATCATGAAATGAATGGCAATTGGTTTTGGTGGGGAGGGAGGGTAATTCAGGATAAATACAGCACCGTAATGCTTTATCGCCAAATGTTTGACCGATTGGTAAATTATCACAAACTAAATAATCTTATCTGGATGTGGAATGTTGACAGGCCAAGCACACCCGAAAGAAAATTTACTAATTTTTATGTAGGCGATAAATATTTTGATATCGCATCGCTTGATGTTTACGGAAGTGATTTTAATCAAAATTATTATGACAGTTTATTAGCCCTGGCAAACGGAAAACCTATCGCATTGGGAGAAGTAGGAAACCCTCCCACAACTGATGTGATCAAGCGCCAGCCAAAGTGGACGTATTATGTAATTTGGGCGGGAATGGTTCGCAACACCACCAAAAAGGAATATCAAAAACTGATAAATGATTCCCATGTTCTTTGCCGCGAGGATTATGCTTACAGAAAAGCTATAGCGCCTTATCGCAAAATGGCGGGGCTTGAACCGTTACCCTTAGTTGTAAACAATTCCGCAAATTTTTCAGGCGAATGGAAATTTGATGAAGGAGAAAGTACGCTGGGTAATTCAGGAACCGGAAGCATACCTTATAAAGTAAACATTACTCAAAACGAAAATGATATGGATATTAAAAATACCATGATCTCTGAATACAGCGATCCGGCGATTGTTGATGAACAACTAACATTAGACGGAAAAGAAAAAGCATTTAAAGCACCGTTCGGAAATGCACCCCGAATGGTTTCTGCACATATTTCTGAAAATGGAGATACACTTTTTGTAGATTCAAAAGTTACTTTTAACTATAACGGCAGAAGTAATGAATTTACTACAAATGATGTTTGGACATTATCAGATGACGGCGAACTTTTGTATGATAAACAAACTTCCAACTCTTTCCAGGGAAAAAAATCAATAACCGCAGTTTACAGAAAAGAATAAAAAGCCGGAGGTTGAAAAAAAAGATACAGTAAACCAACTTTTACTAGGTATTTAAGAACATCTGAACCAGGATTTTATTGGATGAAAGAATTGGTTGGGTAAAAGATAAATGTTGAAATTCCGATTGTACTAATAACAATCAGCGTGGCGGCGGACAGGTACAAAAATGTATAACATTAAAGTCTTGAAAATCAAGGATGATTTTTTTTGAGAATCGCAAAATAGTCACGCCTTATAAGATATATTTGCGAGTTGGCAGCCATTAAATCAGACACCTAAAAAATGAAGAGGATTTTATTTTTCGCCGCAACTTTTTTCTTATTGACATTAAAAATTTATGGACAAGAATTTAATAGAGCAATAAATAAAGATTCACTTCTTCAAACCATCGTACAAGATTTGCCGGAATATGCAAAAAATGAAATTTTAAAAGAATATAATCATGGTGACGAAAAACATAAAGAAGCAATCTTAGTCTTATTCAATATGCCAAGAAGCAGCAAAAAAGAAATGATTGCAGATATTGATTCAAACTTTGACAACATTAATATTTTAAAAACTGAATATTCAAAACTGGTTCCCAAGAATTACATAGTTTCCATTGAATTTAATCCAGCAGACAAAATCGCGATGACGAAAGAGAGTATTGACTTAAAGACAGAAGACACTTCAAACAAGCAATGGAATCTTGAACAAGAATGGAATTTGGAATATAATTCAAAAAAGTTGGCTAACATGCTAAAGCGTCTCGGTTGGACAAATACAACCTTGGAAAAGATAAGACAGCTTCTTGCAGATGCAAAATGTGTTTCAATTGAAAACGGTGACATAACTACAATCGGCTTTGCAAGAAGTGGAATGGGAAAATATTTTTTTAAGTTGTTTGACAGTGACTTGAATACTGAACAAATTAAACAATTCAATGACGGCTGCACTTACATCTTTTATAAAAAAAATATTGTTTTGGAATACGGTGGTGGAGCAGCTGGTTCACAATGTTTTCCAGATTGACAAACTTAACGGCTGCCAACAAGCGGTTTTGTGCAAGCGGGGCAGACGTGGTAACAATCAGCATTGGTGCATGTTTCAGCCACAGTTCCGGCTGACGAATATAAATTGAGCGATAGTAATAACAATGAACTTTTTATTATAAATTTGGCTACGGTTCCTGCAGACGGAATTCTATTATCCCGCCTGCACAAAGCCGTACCGTTGGTTGCAATCATTGAGCGACTTCAGGATACTAACGACACACAAAACAAATGGACGACGATTTATATTTAAGCTAAGACAAGAAAACTTATTACATGCAAGATTTTTAAAATTTGCTTGACTATAATGGCTCAGAATTTTGGAATATTGATAATGAACTTGCAAATGTGCAAATAAAAATAAATCAAAACGAAAATTTACAGACTCTCTATTCAAAAAGATTTGAAATGAAGACTGATTCGTTTGGCGTAAGTAGAACAAGTTATTTGAAAATTGCTTATAGGAAATTAATAAAAGAAATATTGTATAATTCTCTAAAAGAAATTCAAGAATCATTTGATGATGAAGTTATTTTAGAAGCAAAGCTTCCACAAAAGGAAAATCCAAATACAAGAGATGTAAAAACATTTGGCATTGCCTGTATTGATGACGCAGAATACTTCAATATTCATTCATTCAAAATTGAATTGGAATCTTATGAAATTATTTCACATGAAGAGTTTTGGAGACTTTTAGAGACTAAATTGGCGGATTTAAAATAACTTGACACAGCTTCAAAAAAGTATAACTATCACCAACATTCTTTATGCAAGTCTGGCTTTAGTACTAATAATGAGTAGCTGTGTATATTTCAGCAGTAGTTCCAAGCTGAAGAAACTTTGTTGAGCAAAGTAGTAACAATGAACTTTTAATTATAAGTTTGGCAACAGCTCCGGCAGAAAGGAACTAAGCCGAAAGATGTCAACGAGTAAGGATCAAATCAAAACGTCTCGTAATACGCAACTATATCTCGACACCTTGAATATTTTAAGTAATTTGATAGATTTGACACTAAGTTCAAATAATAAGATTATTCCAAAAATATTATGAATTTCAACTATATCCAATTTTATATATTATGAATTGGAGTGATATAAAGAAAAACAAAGAAAATGAAACACAAAATCTTCACAATATTATTTACAGTAATATCCTTTATTGCTTTAGGACAAAAAGTTGAAGGTTTTCAAACTGAAACATTTCAGTATTCTGAAGTTGGATTAAATGATTATGTAGTAACAAATGTCGATTCGACAACAAAAGAAGAACTATATAGCAAAACTTTAAATTGGATTAAAGAAACTTATGAAAATCCCGATTTAGTTTTAAAAATGAAAATTGAAAATGAAAAAGTAAAGATAGTTGCCGTTGCTGAATTATTAAAAGTTAAAAACTCTCTAATGAATTTAAGTTATGAACTTGAAATTAGTTTTAAAGACAACAAATATAAATTTGAAATAATTTCTCTGCTTTATGATAACAAAACAGACTATAAAAATATACCCAATTTTAAAACCGATAAAAAGTTAATCAAAATCTTTGGAACAACTGCGGTTGACATAGAAAACTATTTTAATGAATTGAACGAAAGTCTAAAGAACTATATTTCTGGAAAAACAAAAAAATCGGAGTGGTAAAACCGGCGCAATAAATAAGACTTTGCCTATTTGGGCACAAAGTGCTTTTTCTCTTAGCTTAAGAACCTCTTATGCTGTTTGATAGAAAGTATTAAAAACAAATTACAAATCTTTAAATTGCGCTTAACCATACCTGTTATATTTATAAATTGGAAAGAACATCTGAACCAGGATTTACAGGATGAAGAATGGTTTTTAAGGGTTGCCAACCTTATCGCTAAATCAAAAACAAAACAATTATGGAAACAACAAAAATTACTGAGTTTAAATTAATTGGGCTTAAACTTGACAAAAAAACAGCAAATGAAGCCGGACAATCAAATATTGATTGCGGAAGTTTATGGCAGAAATTCGAAACTGAGGGTTTTATCGAACAAATACCCAATAAATTAAGTGATGAAATTTATGCCGTCTATTTTGACTATGAAGGTGATTACACCAAACCTTTTTCATATTTCATTGGATGCAAAGTAAAACCAGGCACGTTCACACCAGATGGCATGGCAAGTTTAATGATACCGGAAGATGATTACACTAAACTAATTGCTAAAGGAAAAATGCCTGATTGTGTTGCAAATTCCTGGAAAGAAATATGGAGTTCAAAAATAGACAGAGCTTATAAATACGACTTTGAAATTTATGATGAAAGAAGCAAAGATTGGGGCAATGCAGAAGTAAAAATATTTGTTTCTTCTAACCAATCAAATCTTTAAATTTTACCCCACCTTGGCAAGGTTCTGATTTTTGTGTTAGCGCGAACGTCCGTTGTGCTGTTTAATAGAAAGGATTAGCAGGACGAAGAAAATAATAATCATAGAAATCCTATCAATCCCAAAAATCATAGTTCAGACAAATAATCCTGCAAATCACGATTCAGACAAAAAATAAAAATTCTTATTATTTCTTTGTTTACTACAATTTTGCAAGCTTCCACTGTGCTGTTATATTTTCTAATTCAGGATTTATTTTATCTTTAATAACCTATTGTAGTTGCGGGAACTTTTATACAGGGATTTGTTTCTTAATTTATAATTTAAAAGAATGGAAAAAGTAATCAGGGTTGGTTTAATTGGATTTGGCGTTGGCGGGCAAATATTTCATGCGCCAATACTAACAACCGTAAAGGGTTTGGAATTGGTGAAAATAAGGGCAACAAAACCTGAGCAGATTAATGTCGCAAAAGCAAAATATCCGAATGCAGCAATTGTCCCCACATCTAAGGAAATTTTTGATGATGATAATATTGATTTGGTAGTTATCACTACGCCTAATACTTCGCATTATTCACTGGCTATGCAGGTTTTGGAGGCGGGTAAAAATGTAGTAGTTGATAAGCCGTTTACCATAAATACAAAAGAGGCTGATGAATTGATGGCTTTGGCAGCAAGCAAAAACCTTGTATTATCAGTGTATCACGATAGGCGCTTTGACAGTGATTTTCATACCGTTCAAAAAGTTATAGAAAATGGATTTTTAGGAGATATCGTTGAACTGGAAAGCCGCTATGACCGTTTCAGGAATTTTTTGAAACCGAATGCATGGCGGGAAGAAGATGCGCCGGGAACCGGGATTTTATATGATTTAGGTTCCCATCTTATCGACCAGGTGCAGGTTTTATTTGGGCTACCCGAGGCCGTTACTGCAGATTTACGCATTCAAAGAAAGGGTGGGAAGGCGATAGATAATTTTGAAGTGATCCTCCATTATCCAAATATAAAAGCTTCCATAAAAGGAGGCATGCTGGTAAGAGAACCTTTGCCCCGGTTTATCCTCTTGGGCAATGATGGCTCCTTTGTAAAATATGGGTTGGATGTGCAGGAAGAGGCGCTCAAAGCTGGTTTCAATTCCTTGTCTAAAGCTAACTGGGGCGTGGAGCCGTCCAATATTTGGGGCACTATCAATACGGATATAAACGGACAGCATTTTGTTGGAAAAATTGAAAGTGAAAAAGGTGATTATGCAGCGTATTATCTTAATGTTTACCATACCATTTTGGGCAAGGAAAATCTTATTGTTACACCTTTACAGGCAAGGAACACAATACGTATTATCGAATTGGCAATGCAAAGCCAACAAGAAAAAAGAACTATTGATTTTTCTTTTTCGCGATAATAAAAGCTTTTCAAAATGAATTACAAACAGGAAGCAGCGGCAAAGGCAATCATTTTAGTAAATTGATTTTGCCATACAAACACTATTTTCAACATTTTCGTACTGGCCATAATTTTTAATGATTTTATATCCGGCTTTTTGATATAAACTAATAGCTTCCGGCTGCTTTTTGCCGGTTTCCAAAATGCATTCAGAATAATTTAATTCTCCGGCCCACTTTTCAAGTTCTTGTAAGATTTGAAATGCAATTCCTTTTCCCCTGTGTTCAGGCATTACAAACATTCTTTTTATTTCAACTTCGCCGGGTTGATATTTTTTAAAACCTCCAGCGCCAACGGCTTGTTCATCAACATAAAAAACTACAACATTTCTGATATTCGCAATTTTATTAAATTGAGAATAGAAGGTGTGTTCATCGCCATCTCGAACCGCCGGTTCCTTATCAAGCAAAGAAACTAGGTACTGAAAATCTTTATTACCAGAAGATGTTCTTATAAACGAGTTCATTTTTATTTGTAAAGTTGGTTAAATAAATAAAGAAATACACCAACAAAGTGAAGAAAAATCAGAATAGATAAGATCACGTTCTGAATATTATCACCACTGAATTTACTATAAAACTAAAATCTCTTTCTATCTGAAAAAAAAGTGTTGAATAGCAGTAAACCAATAAATAGCCTGATTTTCTATTTTTAAAATGAATTTTAATTCATTTTTTTTTCTATTATTTTTATAACTTCAGATAATGCAATTCTTTCCTGGGCCATTGTATCCCTATCCCGAATGGTAACGGTATTATCTTCTTTGGTTTGATGATCAATGGTAACACAAAAAGGTGTTCCAATTGCATCCATTCTTCTATAACGCTTGCCAATACTATCTTTTTCTTCATAAAAAGTATGAAAGCTTTGTTTGCATTCGTTCAATAAATTTTTGGCTATTTCCGAAAGGCCGTCTTTTTTAACTAAAGGAAGAATAGCGAGTTTATAAGGTGCAATCTTTGTAGGAATCCTCAAAACCACGCGGCTGTCTTCACTTCCATCTTCTTTCACCCACTTTTCTTCTGCATAAGCAGTGCTTATAACGGTGAGGAATAGACGATCTAATCCAACTGAGGTTTCTACCACATAAGGAATATAATTTCCATAAGGTTTTCCATCTTCTTTCAAGTCGTTATCGAAATATTGTAATTTCTTTTTGCTCAGTTCCTGATGTTGTTTCAAATCAAAATCTGTACGCGAATGAATTCCTTCCAGCTCTTTAAAACCGAATGGGAATTCAAATTCAATATCAACCGCTGCATTTGCATAATGTGCCAGTTTCACATGATCATGATAGCGCAATTTTTCTGAGGGAATGCCAAGGCTTTCGTGCCATTTTAATCTTTCCGCTTTCCAGTATTCATACCATTGCATTTCTGTGCCTGGGCGTACGAAAAACTGCATTTCCATTTGTTCAAATTCGCGCATGCGAAAGATAAACTGGCGCGCTACAATTTCGTTTCTGAAAGCTTTTCCAGTTTGTGCAATGCCAAAAGGAATTTTCATTCTCCCGGTTTTTTGCACATTTAGAAAATTTACAAAGATTCCCTGCGCGGTCTCGGGGCGTAAATAAATTTTATTGTCTTCAGCATCGCTTGAAACAGTAGAACCAAATTCGGTTGAAAACATCAAATTAAATTGACGAATGTCTGTCCAATTGCTGGTTCCGCTAATTTGGCAAACAATTTTATTTTCATCTATCAGATCTTTTAATCCTGCAAAATCATCCTTAGCCAGCAATCCATCCATCGCTTTTAATAAAGCAAATTCTTCTTCTTTCTTTCCTTCAATGGCTAATTTTTCGGCATGGCTTTCTATCAGATGGTCTACACGGTAGCGTTTATTACTGTCTTTGTTATCAATCATCGGATCGCTGAAATTATCAACATGCCCGCTGGCTTTCCATGTAAGCGGATGCATAAAAATCGCCGCATCAATGCCTACAATATTTTCACGAAGCTGGGTCATACTTTTCCACCAGTAATCGCGGATATTCTTTTTTAATTGCGCTCCATTTTGCCCGTAATCATACACCGCACTCAACCCGTCATAAATTTCACTTGATGGAAAAATGTATCCGTACTCTTTACAATGCGCTATTATTTCACTGAAATTATTTAATTCGTTTGCCATAAGTGCGCAAAGATAAGGAGAGTAGATTTTGTTAAGTTGAGAAAATGTAAAAAAGAATCTCTAATTTCAGGAGAATAAGAATCTGGAATAAAAGTTTGTTTACTGGAAAATATGTTTTTAATTGGTGGCTAAATGAAAGTTTTTCACGCCAAGTATTTATCCTTCTTCAAAATAATCTGAATCGATTTTTTTAATTTCATAATTATTTTGGATAGAAACGCCAAGATTATAATCTATCATATATTGAGAAAGTTTTTCTCCATCGATAAGAACTATTTTAGTTTCATTTTTGGGAGTATATAATTCTGCTTCTTTAGTAAAGTTTGAAGTTGTAATAAAAATTCCCTTCTTAGCACCCTGACCAGCAAGGGCTCCTACAAACTTGTGTAATTCAGGCCTACCAACAATACCTTCCCATCTTTTTGCCTGAACATAAATTACATCAAGCCCAAGTTTATCTTCTTTTATTATTCCATCAATTCCTTCATCTCCACTTTTGCCAATTGCTTTTCCTGCATCCTGAATAGAACCACCGTATCCCATTTTAACTAAGAGATCAACAACTATTCTTTCAAAAAATGAAGGATGAACGGATTTAGGTTTGTTCAAAATTTCTATTTGAAGTGATGTTCGTATTTTTTGATAACCTAATTCTATTTGTTCTTCCGGTGTTTGGTTTAAATCTAAATCATCTGTTTCTACTTCATCAATTGAAGAACTATTTTTGTAAGTATCTTTTTTCCTGTAACCTCTTATTAAATTTTTATAATCTTCAAATTTGTTGGTTAGGTATTTTACATTTATAAAAGAAGGATATTCATTTAGAACTTCGATCCCCCGGTTTGTTATTTTAAATTTCCCTTTATCAATATTTTCTATAACTGCAGCCATTTTTAAATGCGCTTTTGCCCAATACACTCTATTATAAAACTTTTTTTGACTTTTACTAGGCAACCATTCATTCAAATCTTTTTCAGTTAAATTTAATTCCCTTCCAAGAACATTTATTGTTTCCTGTATATTGTGAATTTGTCCATCATTTATGGATTTTAATAAAGGCAGCATTAAGCTTTGGTAATCTGGAATCATTATTTTTTTAAAAAGTTATTTCGATGGTTTAATCTACTCAACCAACTTTTGAATATTCAATCGGCATCAGTTTTTCAAGATTTATATGTTTGGATGCGTCCATAATTTCAATACCAATTATTTTTTCATTTTCTCCAATATCCAACACAATTTCGTCCGTAACTCTTTTATTTATTACTTCCTGTGCAGAAGATTCAATTCTTAAATATAGAAGATCGGTTTTGCTATCGTAGTGAATTGTCATAATATTAAAATTTTCCATAAAAGACATATACAGTTACTGTAATTATATCTTCTTGCTCCATTATATAATAAACCTCAACTTTTTTCTCTTCATAAAATTTTCCAATTCTGATACTGTTGATGTTGTATATTTTAGACTTGCCCAAACGTCCTATTTTGCCTTGAATACTTACTCCTGTTTCTATTACATCTACAATCTCAGTTTCTGTCGCACCTCTTTCAATCGCTCGTTGTAAAGTATGAGGCTCAATCTGAATTTTCATCCTAATAAAGTTACTTGTTTTATTTCAAATCCAACTTTATCTGCAATTCTTCAAATTGTTTTGCATCAATGGTAGAAGGCGCGTCTATCATTACATCTCTTCCACTATTGTTTTTTGGGAAAGCGATGAAATCACGAATGGATTCGCTACCGCCAAGGATTGCACAAAGCCTGTCGAAACCAAATGCGATACCACCGTGAGGAGGAGCGCCATATTCAAAAGCACCCAGCAAAAAACCAAATTTATGCTGTGCTTCTTCTTTACTCATTCCCAATGCGGCAAACATCTTTTCCTGCAGTTCCCTTTGGAAAATTCTGATAGAGCCGCCGCCTATTTCATTTCCGTTTAAAACCATATCGTACGCGTTGGCTTTAATTTTTGAATAAGGATGCTCCAGGTATTTTTCTGCATTTTCAATCAAAGGATTATTATTAATCATCACTTCAATATCTTCAGGTTTTGGCGATGTAAACGGGTGGTGACGAGCTACCCAACGATTTCCCTCTTCATCATATTCAAACAAAGGGAAATCAGTAACCCACAGTAATTTGAATTCATCCGGCTTACGCATTCCTAATCTATCAGCCATGTATAAACGCAAATCGCTGATGGCTTTTCTTGTGCGTTCTTCTTTCCCCGCAAGAATTAAAATAAGGTCTCCTGGCTTTGAATCGCAGAAAGATGAGAATTCTTTTAGTTGCTCTTCATTAAAAAATTTATCAAAACTACTTTTCAGAGTACCGTCGGTATTTACTTTAATGAATGCCAATCCGCGCATTCCTATTTGCGGGCGTTTTACCCATTCTACCAGTTCATCGGTTTGTTTTCTTGAATAATCGCTGCAACCGGGAACAGAAATAGCAACAAGCGTTTCTGCTTCATTAAAGACGGCAAACTCACTGTTTTTAAGTGTTTCAAGAAAAATTTTATTTTCTGATTTCAAATTTTTAACTTTCATTCCAAACCTTATATCAGGTTTGTCATTTCCATAATTCCACATGGCATCTTCCCAACTCATTCTTGCAACAGGTTCATTATATTCTATTCCTTTTACTTCTTTAAAAATATATTTTACCAATCCTTCAAACATTTGCAAAATATCTTCCTGTTCTACAAACGACATTTCGCAATCTATCTGTGTAAATTCGGGCTGCCTGTCAGCTCGTAAATCTTCATCACGAAAGCATTTTACGATTTGATAATAACGATCGTAACCGCTCACCATCAGCAGTTGCTTAAAAGTTTGCGGAGATTGTGGCAATGCATAAAATTCTCCAGGATTCATACGGCTTGGCACCACAAAATCCCTGGCGCCTTCAGGAGTGGATTTAATTAAAAAAGGAGTTTCAATATCAATAAAATTATTTTGATGTAAATAATTTCTGGTCGCACGGTTTACCGCGTATCGCAATTCAATATTTTTCTTAACTGCATTTCTTCTCAAATCCAAAAAACGGTATTTCATCCTGATATCATCGCCTCCGTCTGTTTCGTCCTGGATGGTAAATGGCGGAACCGCGGATTTATTTAAAACCTTAAATTCAGAAACTAAAATTTCAATATCACCGGTAGGGATGTTTTTATTTTTATTACTTCTTTCAGAAACGCTTCCTTTTACCTGGATTACAAATTCCCTTCCCAACGGATTTTTATCCAATTGTTCAGTAAGTTTTTCATTAAAAAGTAATTGTGTAATTCCGTATCTGTCGCGGAGATCAATGAAAGTAATACTTCCAAATTTCCGGATAGTTTGCACCCATCCGGCAAGCGTAACTTCTTTTTGAACATCGGTTATTCTTAATTCGCCACAGGTTTTTGTTCTGTACATCCTCTTGTTATTATTGTTTAAAATTATTGGATTGCAAATATAACGCTGTTACAGAATGTAAAAACCATGTAAAAAGGCAAAAAATAGTGTCAACGTTTTGCCTTACAGGTCGCCAACAAAATAGTGGTGGATAAAAGCTTTAAAAATGAAAATTTTCATTGAGTGCACTTTTAATCTCTAATTCGGTAGAAAAAAGAACTCAATTTAAAAATTGAATTGTGCTTTCAGTATAAACAATCGTAAAAATTACAGATATTAGCATACGGCAAATGATTGCTTATATCATTTCGATTTTTTCAACCCAAAACAAACGAACAAAAAAGCAGTGAAGAATAAAATAGCTTATAAGTTAGTATTAATTATTTTTGATTAATAATAAAAAGCTGGAAGAATAGCATGGTAGAAGAAAAAAAAGACTTTAATTTGAAACAATTGCATTCAAAAACCTTGAAAGGGTTACAATCGGAAGTGCAAAGTATCAACCGGGTTGCTCTATCAGTAGATTGTGTAATTTTTGGTTTTGATGATAACAAACTGAAAGTATTACTGATCCGCTCTGACCTGAAAAAATACCAGAACCAGTTTTCCCTTTTAGGTGATTTGGTAAAACCAGAAGAAGATTTGGATACTAGTGCTTACCGCATTTTAAAACAACGAACCGGGCTAAGTGATTTATACCTTGAACAGGTTCATACGTTTGGACAGGTTGGCCGCCATCCTGCTGGCAGAGTAGTTTCGGTAGCTTATTGTTCTTTAATTAATATACAAAACCACCGTTTAAAAATATTAGAGAACGAACTTCATTGGCACGATGTGGCTGGCATAAAAGAATTACTATTCGACCATAAAAAAATATTTGAGGCGTGTTATAAATGGCTTCAAAAAAGAGTGTTGGAGCATCCTTTAGGGTTTAGTTTACTTCCCATCAAATTTTCTCTTCGTGAATTGCAAAATTTATATGAAGCTATACTTAATAAAAAACTGGATAGGAGAAATTTCAGAAAAAAATTCTTTTCGATGAAGTTTTTGATTGACCAGGGCGAAGATGAAAAAAATGTGCCGCACCGTCCTGGAAGGTTATATAAATTCGATTATGATAAATATGAGAAGAATAAAAAAACATGGCCTGGAATTGATTTTTAACTATTGATGTAGTGAACCAACAAATAAGGCAGATTTTTATTTTTGAATAAAATGAAAATTGATTTTTAGTTTAAGAAATTAGGTATGAAATTAATATATTTAGAAACTAATTTAAGGTTCGTATACATGTTTGTATGAATAAAATGATTTAAAAAATCAAAACTAAACTGACAAATTACTTATGAAGCTACATCTGATAGATTACAGTATCATCGGGCTCTATTTTCTTTTTGTTTTAGGAATCGGGATTTTATTAAAAAAGAAAATAAAGACGGCCAGCGATTTTTTAATGAGCGCAAGAAATATTCCTTTATGGATTACAAGCCTTGCATTTATCTCGGCTAATCTTGGTGCCCAGGAAGTTTTGGGAATGGCGGCTAATGGGGCTAAATATGGATTATATACGGCGCATTTTTATTGGCTTGGTGCTGTTTTCGCTATGGTTTTCCTCGGTCTTTTTATGATGCCTTTTTATTATGGAAGCAAGGCGCGAAGCGTTCCCGAATATTTAAAACTTCGTTTTGATGAAAAGACAAGGACGTTCAATGCATTGACTTTTGCAGCAATGACCATTTTTTCTTCAGGGATTTCTTTATATGCCCTGGCTATGTTGATGCAGGTGGTTTTAGGGTGGAATTTTAGTGTCTCTATCTGGATAGCAGCCGGAATCGTTTTGGGATATACTTTTTTGGGCGGATTGACAAGTGCCGTTTACAATGAGGTTCTGCAGTTTTTTCTTATCGTTTTAGGAATCGCACCTCTTGTGTTTATTGGCGTTCAGCAAGCCGGCGGCCTTCATGGAATTATTGCTAATGTTGACCACGCAAAACTTCATTTATGGAAAGGAATGGGCAGTGCGTCAACAAACCCGATGGGAACAGATGCGTTCAGTATGGTATTCGGATTGGGTTTTGTGCTGGCATTTGGATACTGGTGTACCGATTTCCTGGTGGTGCAAAGAGCGATGATTTCGCATAATCTGAATGATGCCAGGCGTACACCGCTTATTGCTGCTTTGCCAAAAATATTTATGCCATTGATCGTAATCGTTCCGGGAATTATTTTACTGGCGTTGCAAAAACAATTTTCAGGTTTTGATTTACCATTAAATGTAAATGGTCAAACCGATTATAACATGACTCTTCCTTTATTGCTGAAAAAATTATACCCGAGTGGAATTCTTGGAGTAGGAATTACTGCGTTAATTGCTTCCTTTATGTCAGGAATGGCGGGAAATGTAACAGCATTTAATACTGTTTTTACCTATGACCTTTACCAAAGCCACATTAAGCCACACGCCAGTGAAAAGCATTATTTGAATGTCGGAAAAGCAACAACGGTTATAGGAATTTTATTATCAATAATTACAGCTTACGTAGCCCGGGGATTTAACAGCATTATGGATTTGCTTCAACTCGTTTTCAGTTTTGTAAACGCTCCGTTGTTTGCTACTTTCCTTTTAGGAATGTTTTGGAAAAAGTGTACCTCTAATGGCGCTTTCTGGGGATTATTATCCGGAACTGCAACGGCTGCACTTACTTATTCCTTAACGGTGGCAGAAGGCAAAGGCGGCTCAATCGCTAACCTGCACACGTTTTATTCCGGAACCAGCCAGGCATTTAATATTGCGTGGATTTCTTTTAGTGTATGCCTGATAGTTACTTATGTTATTAGTTTATTTACAGAAAAGAAACCAGAGAACAAATTGGTGGGTTTGGTTTATAGCCTTACTCCGAGGCAACAGGATAAAAACCGCGTTTGGTATAAAAATCCCTTGTATCTCGCTACGATTGTAGTTGTGATTACCGTAATCCTAAATATTGTATTTTATTAAATAAAAATCATGAAAAAATTATTTGACCTCCGCTTTGTAATTGGTATTTTTTTTCTTGCCGTTGGTATTTTATTATTGATCTATAGTTTTATAAGTCCAAGTATTGCACATCCTGAAGTAAACCGGTGGAGCTCCATTTTTTTTATTGTTTTTGCAGTAATAATGATCCTGATGTCTTTTGATAAAAAGCCTGAAGATGAATTATAATATTATGGGCATTAGGTTCGGTAAAATCAAAGAAGAAATCAAAAAGTAAATTCTCTTTTTAAAAATTATTCTTTATTTCTCTTTAAACCAGATAGAAATTTTTCTAATGCGGAAACCATGCTGGGAGCTTCTGGTGCAGGAGCGATAATATCAGGATGGAGTCCGGCGTTTAAGATTGCTTTTCTCGTATTATCGCCAAAAATTCCAATTAAAGTTCCATTTTGTTTAAAAGAAGGGCAGTTTTCTTTAAAGCTTTTTACGCCGAGTGGGGTGAAAAAACAAATGATCTGGTAATCGTGATTTTCAATTATTTTCCTGACATCATTTGAAGTAACTTCATAAAGTACCGGTATTGCATAGACGCAATTATTTTCATTGAGCCAGTTCGTAATTTCGCTGTCAAAAGTATGAGAGCATGGGTATAAAAATTTTTCCTGGCCCTTATATTTATCCATCACCTCAAAAAAGTTTTGTGCAGTTCCATCTGAGCTAAAAAAAACTTTCCGTTTTCTGTATAAAATAAATTTTTGAAGGTAAAGTGCTACCGATTCTGTGATACAGAAATATTTTAAATCCTGTGAAACAGTGATCCTCATTTCATCACAGGTCCTGAAGAAATGGTCAATGGCATTGCGGCTATTGAAAATTACTGCAGTATAAGAAAGAATATCAATTTTTTGTTTTCTGAATTCTTTGGAAGGAATAGGTTCAATAGTTATCAAATTAGCAAAACTCAATTCTACATTATACTTCCGCGCCAACTCAAAATAAGGCGATTTTTCACTTTCAGGTTTGGGCTGGGTAATGAGAATATTTTTAATTTCCTTCACTGTTTTGGGCTCCGTAGGTTCGTTATTTATATCCATTTTAGAATTCATGCAGAAAGTAGGCGAAGTTATAGCTTTTTATTAAGAGATTTTAAAGCTGGTATCTAATAATTGAAAAAAATTATATTAAATAATCTATAGTTACTTTATAAAGGATGAATAAGGGAATTATTTCCGCTCCGGCAATATATATAATAAAATGAAAGGGATTGATTGGAATTTTTTTCTGAATCACACCGTAGCTTTTTATATACCTGGATAAAAAAAGCAACCCAATTACCATAAATGAAATATTGGTAATTGCTGGTAACCATAGCCGGTTGATAAAAGCAAGTAAGATAATAACCGGAACCAAAAAAATACCGGTAATTTTATTTACCAAAAAGATGGAAAAAATATAGCTGTTAGTGCTTTCCTGAATATCAGAAATCCAACCCATAAATTTTAACATACAAAATTTAAAAAAATAAAGAACCGCAAGAGATAGTATGCAAAATGGCAATAACATTTTCCCATTGAATAATCGAGGTGGGTGATAAAAACTAAAAAGCAACCAAATATATATTCCGGCAGTAACCGTAAAGAAAATATTGAGGATAAAAGAGGGAAGAGTTGCCTGCTGCAATTGATCGGATAATTGAGTTTGTTTTAAGGATGTATTAAAAAACACACGAAACAAATTATTAAAATAGCCTTTAAAAAAAGTCTTAAAAAGGCCCAAAATTAAAAGTGTAATACATAAAATATAAAATAAAAATTCTTTACCCGAAACAGTATGTGGCTCTTCAATTAAATAAATAGGTTTGCCTTTAAAATTTATATACTTATTCTTTGAAAGCAAAAGGCTGTCACGTGTATAGTGTTTCTTAGAAAGGGGTTGAGCCAAATTTGTAAAACTATCCTGATTGTTTTTTAAACTATCTTTTAATGTGGTTCTCATTCCAGCAACCGTTATATTTTTAGAAGAGTTTGTATCCTGCAAAACAGGAATCCCTCCTTTTTGTTTGTTTACTGTGTCTTTAATTTTTCTTTTTACTATTTCTTGTTTTCTGTTGATTAAATTAAGATTAGTATCCTGATTATTATTCAACAAACTATCTTTATTATTTTGAGCAAATGATGGATTATTGAACAAAAGAAAAATAACACAAACGCAAAAATATATGGCAGCTTTTAATTTCATTTTGTCAAAAATAGTTGATATATCCAAAATGTATTTTAGAAGAATTTCGAATATCAAATTTTACGTCATTTCGCTTCCCAACGGCATAGCTAAGATTCAATAAACCAAATTTTGTTTCAAATTCTAAACCTATACCGCCACTTAAAAAATGATTGGAATAGTCTGACGTGTTGAACTTGGTTTGGGTAAATCCCAGGTCAGAAAAACCAAAAAAGAAGGAATTTATTCCAATCAGGTATCGGTATTCGGCTGTAAAAACTGCATATTTATTTGCATAAATGCTTTCTTCATCAAAGCCACGAAGCAATTGGTAGCCGCCAATTCTGAATAATTCATTTTGAAAATTTTGCGGGCTTTGAAGCATGCCAATATTAGCAGCAGTTTTTAAAGTACTTTCATTACCTATAGGAAAATAATGCGCTGCGGAGGCAACGAGTTTAATACGGTAGGTTTTTGGCTTAATAGAATCGTATAATGAATTAAAATCAAAACCCGGATTTGAAGGGTCTTTGAGATTTACAATGTCATTATTTTTGCTTATTTTTTTAATTCCCGCTGTGGCCGTAATATCCAGCTCATTTCCTTTTCTTGGGTTAAGCCTGTAATTTGTATTTACAAAATGATAACCCAAACCTATATTTCCGGAACTGACATCAATATTTGGAGGCAAAGTTTTGGTTAAAATAATCTGGTTGGTATCTACACCTCCTGAAAGTAAAAAATCCTGCTCGCTTTGGTAAAATATATCCAGGCTTTTGTTGGCAGAAATAATATATTGAAGCCCGAGAATGCCATTCAATTGTAAATAGGAAGAATCTTTTTTTAATAAATCAAATGAAACATGAAAACCAAAATTGGAATTAAAAATATATGGAAGAGAATAAGCAAGGTTTAACCGGGGAGATTGTGGTTGAAGTTGCTGCCAGTTTATTAAAATATTTTCACCGGAACCAAAACTATTTTTCAGGTCAAGATGAACATCAGCCGTAATTTGCGCCTTTCCTGAAACAGTGTTTGCAGGAACAAAACCAACCAACACATTTACCTGGCTGCTTCGCTTTGGCTCAAGGTATAAATTGAGCGTGGCGCCGGTTCCTAGCATAGAAACATTCCATTCCTGCTGTTGCTGCAAAAAAGGAAGTTGCTGAATAAGGCTGGGAATTTTTTGCAATTTTGCATTATCATAAATGCTCCCGTTAAAAATACCGAGGTAATGTTGCAAAAAAGAATTTTTAATTTTTGATTTTCCATAAACCCTGATGCTATCAATATGGTACAAAGGCCCTTTATTTATTTGTAATTCCGCTTTTATTTTATCTTTTTCAATCTCAATTTTTTTTAAGGAAACTTCTGCGAATGGGTATCCGTTATTTTCATAATTCTCAACTATCCTTTCTTTTTGTAATTCCAATTGTGAAAAATTAAAACCTTTGCCTTTAAAATGATTTTTAGTCCAGCCGATTTCATCTAAAACTTTTTTATCGATGCTATCTGTCGATATTTCTGCCCATTGATATTTTTCACCCAAATATAATTTCACCTTAGCAAAGGTAGAATCATAAAAAACAGAATCAACGGAAGCCGCCGGAAACCCTTTGCTGAAAAGAGTTTTCTCTATTTTAACTATATATTTTGAAGCAGTATCTTTATTTTCAAAATTTGTTTTTAAACCAATCCCCTGAAAATTATACGAAGTATCTTTACCGGATAAAATATATTGTATTGTATATTTTTGTTGAGAAAATACAGGTTTAGGATTTAAAAAAAGTAGTAAAAAAACGAGCAGGAGAATGTTGCTCAAATATTTAATGGTAGCTGGTTTCATTTCGATCATTCAAATCTAAATTGAATTTGTGAAACCCTAACTATTGAAGTCAAAAACATAAATTAAATTATTTGGCAGGCATCTACATCCATATCCCTTTTTGCAAACAAGCTTGCTATTATTGCAATTTTCATTTTTCAACCTCCCTTGCTTTAAAAAAAGAAATCGTTGATTCAATCATAAAAGAAATTGAAATCAGAAGCAAAGCAATAACAGAAAACGATAAAACTGACATTGGTATTATCTCTCCCGAAGAAAAAATTGAAACTATTTATTTTGGCGGTGGCACGCCAAGCCTGCTTTCTAAAGATGAAATTTTTTCGATTATTTCCTCAATTCGGAAAAATTTTATGGTTGAAAATGATGCGGAAATTACTTTTGAAGCGAACCCGGATGATATAAATTCAGACAATTTAGATGATTGGAAAATGGCAGGAATTAACCGTTTGAGCCTCGGAATTCAATCTTTTATTGAACGCGATTTAAAATGGATGAACCGCGCCCACAATACAAAGCAGGCTCTTGATTCTATCATACTTTCTAAAAAGGCAGGTTTTAAAAATTTTTCAATTGACTTGATATTTGGGATTCCCGGATTATCAGATGAAGAATGGCTGCAAAATATCAAAACTATAATTGATTTAGAGGTTCCGCATATTTCAGCTTATGCCTTAACTGTTGAGCCAAAAACTGCTTTGCATAAAATGATTAATTTGAAGAAGAAAGAAAATATCAACAGCGATGTGCAGGCAAAACAATTTTTAATTTTGATGAAAATGTTGCGTAATGCAGGTTATGAACAATATGAAATTTCGAATTTTGCCAAACCAGGTTTCAGGAGCAGGCACAACAGCAGCTATTGGCAGGGCAAAAAATATATTGGAATCGGGCCTTCTGCGCATTCTTATAATGGGAAAGAAAGAATGTGGAACACGGTTAAAAATATTTTTTATATAAAATCTTTGCAGGAAAATACTATCCCGTTTGAAAAAGAAATACTAACTGACAAAGAAAAAACCGATGAATATATTATGACTTCCCTGCGCACAATAGAAGGCTTAGATCTTAATTTTATTGACAATAATTTTTCAAATGCGGAAAGGGAAAGAATTGAAAATATCCTGGAAACCAAAATTGAAAAAGAAAATTTTTTCCGGCAAAACGAAAAAATTATTTTAACAGATAAGGGCAAATTATTTGCAGATGCAATTGCGGTGGAATTGTTCGTATAAATTCTTTTGCCAAATAAGAATCTGGTTTATTTGTTTGTTTACTAACTTCTTACTTCACTTCCTGCATAGTTACCAGTTTCCTGTAAAAACCTTCTAACAGCATCAAATCTGCGTGTGTACCACGTTCTACGATTTCACCTTTTTGCAAAACAATAATTTCATCCGCGTGGCGAATGGTACTTAGCCTGTGAGCAATTACCACGCTTGTCCTGTTGTTCATCAGGTTATTAATTGCATCCTGAACTAATTTTTCGCTCTCTGTGTCAAGCGATGAAGTAGCCTCATCCAGTATCAAAATCGGAGGGTTTTTGAGAACAGCCCTGGCAATGGTAATTCGCTGTTTTTCTCCTCCGCTCAATTTATTTCCCCGCTCCCCAATGGTAGTATTGTAGCCATTTTCTTTTAATAAAATAAAATTATGAGCGTTGGCTATTTTTGCCGCGTTCATGATTTGTTCTTCGGTTGCGTTGTCCATTCCCAGTGAAATATTGTTGGCAATCGTATCATTAAATAATATCGGTTCCTGTGTTACAATACCCATTTGATTCCGCAACGATATTAAAGAATAGTCTTGAATTTTGATTCCGTCAATCAATAATTCGCCATTTTCCGTATCATGAAACCTCGGAATTAAATCAACAAGCGTACTTTTTCCAGCTCCGGAAGAGCCAACTAAAGCAATGGTTTTTCCTTTTTCTATTTTTAAATTAATAGAGCTGAGAATGGTTTTGTCAAAATACGAAAATGAAACATTTTTAAATTCGATGCTTTCTTTAAAATCATTAAGTGTAACGGGGTTAGCTATTTCTTTTATTGAAACATCTTCTGCAATTAAATGTTCAATACGTTCTATACTTGCTGCACCTTTTCTGATACTATAAGCTGCTGCTGATAAAGATTTGAGAGGCTGGATTACCTGCGAAAAAATTAAAATGTAAGCAAGGAAATCACCCGGGTCCAGGAACTCATTTCGTAAAACCAAACGGCCGCCATACCATAAAACACAAACTACTGCTGCTATTCCCAGTACTTCGCTTACCGGCGAAGCCAAATCGCGCTTTCGGTTTACCCGGTTTTTTATAGAAAGCAATTCATTATTTTGAGTATCGAATTTTCGGAATTGTTTTTTCTCAGCATTAAAAGCTTTTATCACCCTTATTCCGCCTAATGTTTCCTCAATAGTAGAAAGAATAGCACCTGTTTTTTCCTGGGCAAGTGTACTTTGTTTTTTTAAAGACCGCCCAATCCTGCCAATTATTAATCCTGAAAGAGGTAAAAAAAGCATCAGGAAAAAAGTTAACTGAGGGCTTAAAATTACCAGGTAAGTAAAAAATAAAATAATAGTAACCGGTTCCCTAAAAAGGGTTTCTAATAAATTAATAACTGAACTTTCAACATCCGACAAATCGTTAGTAAGGCGGCTCATGATGTCCCCTTTTTTTTGGTCATTAAAATAACCGATAGGCAACGCAAGAATTTTTTTATACATCCGGGTGCGCATTTCATTCACTACCAGGTTGCGGACCGGTGTTAAAAAATAAATAGCGAGGTATAAAAAAATATTTTTTAAAATAATAAAAGTTAAAATTAAAATACAGATGACAGCTAATCCCCTTATATCGCCATTAGGCGTTTGGAGAACATGATTCAACCAAACTTTAAATGCATTTACCGGGTTAATTTGTGATAAAAATCCTGTATTAGCAGCATCTGCCTGTAAGGTATTTTGCTTTTTAAAAATGAGAAGCAGAAAAGGGCTTAAAAGCCCGAGCGAAACCACTGCAAATAAATTCGAAAGGATATTGCAGGTAAAATAGGTAAAAATCAATTTTGGATATTTACCTACATACCGAAAAATAATTCGTAAATTCTTCATTAAAAATTTTAAAGTGCTTAATTAAAATTAAAATAGCAGCAAAGTAACTAAATTTACAAAGAACGATATTTATAAAACATGACAGAAGGAAAAAGGCAAAAGCAGGTGGCTATTGAAATAGCTAAAGAATTAAATGAAATTTTTTTAAAAATGGGTATTACGATGATAGATGGCGGAATGGTATCCATTTCATCAGTAAAAATTACACCGGATCTCTATGAAGCAAGAGTTTACCTGAGCCTGTTCCAGGTAAAGGACCAGGAAAAGGTTTTAGAAAAATTTAAAGAATTAAGCAGTGAAATTCGCGGTGAATTGGGCAGGCGGATGAGGCACCAGTTAAGAAGTATTCCCCAACTTACATTTTACCTTGATGATACGCTTGATTATGTCTTTAAGATTGAAAAGTTATTAGATGATATAAAAAAAGAAGATTCTGCCAATCAGCAAACGGATAATGAATCTTAAACTTTAGTTTATCCATTTTAATAAAACTCTTTAACCAGTAAACCAACAAATACCTTGCATTTTAAATTTGCATGGCGCTATTTCAAAGCTAAAAAAAGCACCAATGCCATTAACATTATTTCATGGGTAACGGCAGGCGTTATTGCTTTTTCCACTTTATTCCAGGTTTTGGTTTTGAGCGTTTTTAATGGTTTTGAAGGTTTGGTGAAATCACTTTATTCTAATTTTTATTCGGATGTAAAAGTAGTTCCCGCTATGGGCAAAACTTTTATTCTTACTCACGAGCAATTAAAGGAAATCAATACAATTCCGGGCATTAAAGGCAGCTCGCTAAATGTTGAAGAGAAAGCTCTTTTGCAAAACCAGGAACAACAAACAGTTGTATTATTAAAAGGAGTAGATTCTAATTATTATAAAGTTTCAGGTGTTCCCCAAAAAATGTACGATGGTGTTTTTAATACTGGCACTATTGAGAATCCAAAATTAATATTAGGAGTAGGTATTGAAAGCGCCATTGGCGTTCAGGCAGACAGGAATATTTTTCCACTAACCGTATTTCTCCCCAAAAAAACAAGTTCTAATAATCCCCTTGCGGCCCTCAGCGAAGGAAATGCCACGACATCAGGAAGTTTTGCCATCCAGCAGGATTTTGATAATAAATATGTAATTACCAACCTTCCTTTCATGAAGCAGCAAATGAATTATCAGCCTAATGAATATAGTGCTTTGGAAATTTCTTTAATTAATCCCGGCCGGACTGATGATTTCATAAAAAAACTCCAAAATGTGCTTGGGGATAAATATAAAACCCTTACCAAGTACCAACAAAATATGAGCCTTTATAATTCAATGCGTTTAGAAAAATGGTTTATCTACGCAGTGTTGACTTTGATTCTGATTATCGCGGCTTTCAATATGGTGGGTGCTTTAACGATGCTCGTGCTGGAAAAACGAAAAGACATCAGTGTTTTACAATCAATGGGTGCGGATAAATCACTCATCCAAAAAATATTTTTAAGCGAAGGGATTTTACTGGCTGTCGTAGGTACAGGAATTGGAATTGTTTTAGCATTGATCATCGCTTTTTTACAAATGAAATACCATATTATTAAATTAGTAGGTAATTCCTTTTTGATAGACTATTTTCCTGTTAAATTAGAAATTACTGATTTTATACTAGTAATTATTACCGCCCTGGCCATTGCTTTCGCCGCGGCCTGGTTTCCTGCTAAGAAAGCGTCCCAACAAATGTTTAACCTGAAATCATAAAACAGGTTGCCCGTAAGAAAAGTAAAAATAAATCTCAAAAAGCTTTGATTATTCAAAGTAATTTCTAATTTTGTATTCCCAATCCCCGGAAAACACCAAAACTATATTCTAAATTTTTCCAGATTATCTTTTAGAAAATCAAATGCTAACAGAACTAATGCATTTATAATGGTTGATTACACCATCCCCAATTCCTCCAACTTTTGTTTTATTGACCTCTGTAATATTTATCTAAATTCCTCCAAGAAGCCAGCCTCTATGTTGTTTTCCAAGAAAATATGATAAACACAATTTATCATTAACCACAGAAAATTAATCAAAATGCAACTTTTTACCTCAGTAATCTCTTTACAAAAGAAATTAACCCGGACAATTTTTGTCGTCACTTTCCTCCTGCTATTTTCTTATACTTCTAAAGCTCAAACAAGAAATTATTCCCTGGTTTATTCAGACAATATCAAGGGAGGATCTACCACTTTTGGGAATACCCTTATGAACATTATTACTAATAAAAAGGTGGATATTACAAAAATGAATGACAATAGTAAAAATGGGAATAGTTCTTATGGAAATGACAATGAGGATATGGAATATGTAGATATAGACGGTAATTCTGGTTATGGGAGTGGCACCCGCAATTCTTCAAGCGCTGACTTGATCCTTCCTACAGGAACAAATACTATTAAGATAGCACGTTTATATTGGGGTGGCCGCGTAGCTGACAAGGATTTTGACCTGACAAAAAGTGCTAACCAAACTATTAAGATAAGAAAGGGGACAACAAGCGCATACTTTAATGTAACTGCTTTAGGGCTTGACAAAACGCCTATATCCGGAGCAGGATCAGGATATACAGAATACCAGGCTTATGCGGATATTACTGCTTTTGTAACAAATAATGGGGCTGGGACTTATGAAATAGGAAACGTTCCTTTAAGCACAGGTTCTGTTGGCAATGGCGGAAACCATGGCGGCTGGAGTATTGTAGTTGTATACGAAAACACTTCATTGTCTTATAATAGTGTGCGTTTGTATGATGGGTTTGAACAAGTATATAATGGTGGAAGTTCAACGATAAGTACTGTTAATTTAACTGGCCTTAATGTTCCATCTGGTACAATGGCTGCCGGTGATGCAAAGATGTCTGTTGTTGCCTGGGAAGGTGATGCTAACCTAACAGGTGATTTTTTGAAAATTAATGGAAATACCTTTTCAAATGCTACCAATCCTGCAAACAACCCATGGAACGGCACTATTACGGATAATGGAGTTCACGTAACTACAAAGAATCCTAATTATACCAATCAAATGGGAATTGACATTGACATGTTTGACGTAGGAAGTGGTTATGGAATTTCTCCCAATGACAATTCAGTTAGCCTTCAGTTTGGTACAGTACAGGACCAATATTATCCGGGTGTTTTCACATTCTGTATTAAAATGAAAGACCCTACTATTACTTTAGATAAAACAGTTGCCGATGCTAACAATAACCACCTGGCAGAAAGTGGGGAAGTATTAACTTATACTTTGAAAGGCGGAAATAACGGTGTTGGAAATGCTAATAATGTTATTGTTGCAGATACTTTACCATCTACAGTTACTTATTTACCTGGCTCATTAAAAGTAATCAGTTCTCCAGGTATTACTGCTGGAAGTAAAACCGATAATTCTGGTGACGACATCGCTGAATATGTTTCAAATGGCAGCATCAAATCTGTCGTTTTCAGAATTGGAACTGGTGCTACAAGTACTTCCGGAGGAACACTGGCTGCTAATGAAACCTATGAAGTACAATTCCAGGTTACTGTAAATAATCCGGGTAATGGCAAACCTGTTCCTTCAATAATGAATATTGCCCGAATCACTGCAACATCAGATGCCAATGTAAAATTTGTTGACGATGGTACCGCTATTATTAACCCTGAAGCAGGCCCTTTGCCTGTAACATTAACCAGGTTTACCGCTAATCTTATAGAAGATAATAAAGTTAAATTGGATTGGGGCACTGCTATGGAAATCAATTGTAGCCGCTTTGTAATTCAGAGAAGCTATGATGGAAATGTGTTTTCAGATGTTGAAACAGTAGCTGGAAATGGAACTACTAACTTATCTCATTCTTATTCAGCCTTAGACGATATTTATACTTTTACAGGCGATGTAGCTTATTACCGCCTTGATCAAATTGACCTGGATGGCAAACAAAATTTCTCCCGTGTTATTTCGGTAAAAATCAAAAACGCAGTAACTACAGTAACTGTTTCGCCAAATCCTTTTATGGATCATATCAACGTAAATACACAATGGAATAACACTGAAATAGTTTCAGCAAAAATTTATAATGTTCAGGGAAAAGAAACGTATTCTAAACAAGTTCAGGTAAATAAAGGAATTAATAATATAAGAATTGATAATCTTTCCAATCTTGTTTCTGGAAATTATTATTTGCAATTGGTTTCCCCTTCGCAAAAAATTATTCAAAAAATTACAAAGTAATTTAGCCATGAACCCTTACCAAAGCCACCTTCGCGGGTGGCTTTTTATTTTTATAAAAGAATTTGAATAGTATGGGCTTTGGAATTTGTCGTTTACTTTTTCATTTAAATTTTAAATGAAATTTTAAATGAATGATTGTTGTAAAATATTTTAGATAAAATATAAATCGCATTAATTTGTTCGTTTACTGTCAAAAGAAAAAAAAATTGTTTCTTAACGGCTATAGAATCCCTTAATAGAATTCTTTTAAGTTTTTTAAGTCAGTTAAACTATGATCGAATAAAAGTATCAAACAAAAAATTAAAAATTCATGAAGGCTTTCTTTGCAGGTATTTTCTGCTTTGTTATCTTCGGATTATTTTTTTCCTGCAAAAAAAATAATGTTACTAATTTACCACCTGCTAATTCAGATAGTTTTAACGTAACCGTGAATAATGGTTATGGCAGTGGTAAATATAAAGTTGGCGATACGGTACATATTTTCGCTAATGCATTGACTGCAAATCAAATTTTTGGTAATTGGAGTGGCGATACTAATTTATTAAACGGCCCAAATGAGTGGCATACCTGGTTTATAATGCCTGCTAAAGATGAAGATTTTACAGGAAGCGTAGTAACAGTTCCAGGTTTTACATTACAATATGAACAGGTTATGGGAAGGGACAGGCTAAAACCTGTTTATTATTATTTTCCCCAGGGCCAAAAAGGGATTGTTTACTTGCTTCACGGTACTGGCGGCAATGCAGCCAATTTAGTAGGTGAATACGAATGGCAACTACTGATCAGGGATTTAGTTTATAATAAATTTGCAGTAATCGTTACTGAATCGGAAGAATCTACGACTGGCGTAGATGCTAACGGCGATGGAAAAATAAGGTGGGATTTGTTACCGGCAGATACTTTAAGCAACGTAGACTTTGCCAACATCCGCATTATAACAAATACTTTTTACAACCGTGGATTCGCAGACTTTTCTGAGCCAAGGTATTCCGTTGGGATGAGCGATGGAGGCTTTTTTTCTGCAGCGCTTTCATACATTTATAATTTCAAGGCAGGAATTCAATATTGTTCACAGGGTAGTGCTAATCTGATGGCGGTAACTTCAATTCCTACTCAATTTTGTATGGCTAAGAATGACGATAATCCCAACGTAGGGTTAACCGGAGATGCTGATGCACTCTCTTATTCCAATGCAATGAATGCGAGAGGAGTTTGTAGTAAATATTACATCAATCAAAGAGCGCCAATATATCCCCAACGATTTGCCAGAAACGGTTATATTTCTTCTACTTTATCAACTAATATTTTTAATGAACTTAAATCAAAAGGTTTTTTGGATAACAAAAACTATTTTATAGGATATTCAGATACACTTACCAATGCAATACAAAGTAATCCCGCTAATTTTCCAGTAATACAAAGCCTTGCATTATATCAAACACAATTCATGCTTGAACAAATAAATATTTCTGTAACTGATCATCATATCTATAGCGACTATGACCGGGCAACTATAAAATTTTTAAATAATCAATGCCAATAAAAATGCCTTTGTAAGAAGGATTTTATTAAAGTAATATTTTCGGGAGACTATTTTCAGTAATTGATTTTTTCAGTAATTGAAATTATAAATTTGAAATTGCTATCTTCATTTTTTTAAAGAAAGTATTAAAATGAATATTGCACCTTACATTGACCACACATTTTTAAAACAAACTACTACAATTGCTGACATAGAAAAATTATGCAAAGAAGCATTAGAATATAATTTTGCTACAGTTTGTGTGCCTCCTTTATATGTAAAAAAATCTAAAGAATTATTGGTTAATTCTGAAATAAAAGTATCAACCGTAATAGGTTTCCCATTTGGATATTGTGCGATAGAAGCAAAAGTTGCTGAAATCGTTTTAGCAATTGTTGATAACGTTGATGAATTGGACATGGTGGCAAATATTTCTGCCATAAAAAATGGTGACTGGGCTTTTATAGCAAATGAGATCAATACCATTATGCCGATTGTAAGAAAAAATGAAAAAGTAATTAAAGTAATTATTGAAAGCGGTATTTTGACAGATGATGAGATCATCAAATGTTGCGATATTTATGGCGCTGCTGGTGTAGATTTTGTAAAGACATCCACGGGTTTTGCGGATAAAGGTGCCTCAATACATGATGTGCAATTGATAAGGGCTCATCTGGCAGATTCAATAAAAATTAAAGCCAGCGGAGGAATCAGGTCTTATTCTTTTGCCAAAGAACTGATAAATGCCGGGGCAAACAGGCTTGGATGCAGCGCAAGTGTAGAAATTGTAAAAGAAGGAATTGGATTGGGGAATTGAAAATTTTGATAAAAAATGAAAATACCGGCAACCGATCAGCCGTTGTTATTGTCATTTCTAACAAAAGTTTTAATTTAAGTTACAATAGAACCAAGAAGTATGTTGTTATTTTTGCTTTATTGAATAATATTATGAAACTATTATTTTTTTTAATTTTTGTTTCTTTTTCGATTCCATCTTTTTGCCAAACTACCGATTCGCTTCCTCAAAATAAAGTTATTGTTTTCAAAGATTACAGGCTTAATATCCTTGCCAGAAAAGAAGCAGAACTCAATGCAGCGAATTATGCAAAAAAAGTGCGTTCTGCAGATGGCTTCAGATTAATGGTATTGAATACAAGTGATAAAAAATATGCTTTCAAAGTGCGTGCACAACTTCTTCAAAAATTTCCTGAACAAAAATTATATATGTGGTATGCCAATCCTTATGTAAGAATAAAGTTTGGAAATTTTAAAACAAAAGAAGAAGCGGATGTTTATAAAAAACAAATCAGCGATATGCTGGGCGGTGCTACAATATATTATATACCTGAGACAATAGAAATAGGCCAGGATACGAAATAGTTTTACAGTAAACAAACAAATAAACTCATTTCTTATTTATAAAAATCACACGTATTTGTTTGTTTACTGGTTAATTAATTTTTAGAATAGAATTTTTGTTTAAAAAACTATCCAATGCCCTTTAAATTTTCCATTAGAATATTCTAGTGTTGGCGCAGGAAATTTTAAAGAATTCAAGACAAAAAGTAAGATTTTTATTCCTTTTTTATTCGTTTTTATTTTTGTAAAATCTACATCCGGAGAAAGGTACCATTGACGGTAACGCTTGATGTCAGTGCGGTTAAAAATGATATTTCCATTGTCATCATACCCAATATTTTTTATTCCACCGAACATTCCTTCAGCTCCATAACCAACAGAAAGGTTTAACCAGGCTGGTAATTTTGAATCCGGGAAAAATGATTTGATATTAGCGCTAAGCCAATAAGATTGGCCATTATAATCTTTAATAAACCTTTCAATTTCGGTATTTCCATAAAGATGGTCTGCCCGTGAATCCAACTCGGGGAAACCATAATTTTTTCGATGAAATGAAAACTTCAATTGTATTTTTTCTTCATTCCAGGCAAGTTGCTGCGAAATAAAAATGGACGAACCAATAATATTCGCCGTAAAATCTCCAGGGCTAAAACCGTATTGGGAAGAAAACCCGTCAAGCACTTCGATGATCGATTGATAAGCTACGCCGCTTAATCCTCCTATCCATATACTTTTTTTTCTGGATAAACCTGCCCATCTCCACATTTCCATGGTTGCCTGGCTTTCTGTATAAGCGCTGTAAATGTGCCCGATTTTATCCATTTGTTGCCATTCATTATCATCATTAAAAAAATGAAAAGGCGACCTGGGGTATTTTGCATACCAGAGCGCGTTTAATCCGATCAGTGTACCACCATAGCCAAAAATGTTAGCAGCAGTTACCAGGCGAATTCTTTTTTTATTATAGGGATAAGTTTTAAAAGTATCTGCCAATGCTATTTCAGAAAAGTCAGATAGATTAGTTTCTGAATGAGCAGAATTATTCTTTGTAGGTTTAGTTTGGTGAAATGTAATTTGTGAAAATGTTGATAGTGAGAAAGCCAAAAAAAATAAAAAGGCAAAAAAACTGATGAATGCTTTTCTTTGAAAAGATAAATCCATTTGACAAAAATAAGGGTAATGAAATTTAGCAAATAAAAATAAAAACAAAAAAGAATATCTTTAAATTGTAAAAAAAATACCATGGATACAAAAACAGAAAATAGAATTAGTGAATGGCTTTCCGGCGATTATGATGAATCAACAAAAAAAGCGATAAAAGATTTACAAAAAGATGATCCTTCTCAATTAGAAGATGCTTTTTACCAGGAACTTGAATTTGGAACTGGCGGCCTTCGCGGACTTATGGGAGTAGGGACCAACAGAATGAATAAATATACGGTTGGAATGGCTACGCAAGGCTACGCAAATTATTTAAATAAATCCTTCCCGGAAGTGAAAGTTGCCATTGCACATGATGTAAGAAATAACAGCCGGAAATTTGCTGAAATTGCCGCAGATATTTTTTCTGCAAACGGTATAAAGGTTTTTTTATTTGAATCAATAAGGCCCACGCCTGAGTTGAGTTTCGCAATTAGGACTTTACAATGCCAGGGTGGATTGGTGATTACGGCTTCGCATAATCCGAAGGAATACAATGGCTATAAAGCTTATTGGAACGATGGTGGCCAACTCGTGCCGCCGCATGATAAAAACGTAATTGCCGAGGTTGAAAAAATCAAAAATATTGATGATGTAAAATGGAAAGGAATTACTAAAAATATCACTCTTATCGGAAAGGATATTGACCAAACTTATTTGGAAATGGTAAAAAGCCTTAGCATCAATCCGGAAGATTGCATCAAACAACACGATCTTAAAATAGTTTATACACCCATTCATGGAACAGGAATCATGTTGGTGCCCAAAGCGCTTGCTGCTTATGGGTTTGATAATGTACATATAGTGCAGGAACAATCTACTCCCGATGGAAATTTCCCCACAGTAACTTATCCTAATCCCGAAGAGAAAGAAACGATGAGTATTGGGTTAAAAAAAGCTAAAGAATTAGACGCAGATATTTTATTGGGAACTGATCCTGATGCAGACAGGGTAGGAGTTGGAGTGAAAGACAATCATGGCGAATGGGTTCTTTTAAATGGCAACCAGACTGCGCTGATTGTATTTAATTATATTATAGAAGCCAGGAAAAATAATGGAATTGCCAGGCCCAATGATATGATTGTAAAAACAATCGTTACCACTGATATGATTGATAAGATTGCTGAGAAAAGCAAAATTAATTGTTATAATGTCCTTACGGGTTTTAAATGGATTGCGGAATTAATAAGGGAAAAAGAAGGTAAAGAGAATTACGTGGTAGGAGGCGAAGAAAGTTTTGGATTAATGATAGGGGACAAGGTGCGTGATAAAGATGCTATAAGCGCAGTAGCAATGGTCTGTGAAATAGCTGCAGTGGAAAAGCAAAAAGGCCATACTCTATTTGAAAAACTAATAGAGCTGTACGTTAAGTATGGATTTTATTACGAAAGATTAATTTCCTTAACCAAAAAAGGAATGAACGGCTCAAAAGAAATTGCAGAAATGATGAAGGGCTACCGTGATAATCCACCAAAGGAAATTGCCGGGAGCAAAGTGGTGGAATTATTGGATTATCAATTACAGGTTAATAGGAATTTGTTAACCGGCGAATCTAAAAAAATCGATTTGCCCAAAAGTAATGTTTTGCAGTTTATTACTGAAGATGGAAGTAAAATTTCTGCCAGGCCAAGCGGGACGGAACCTAAAATAAAGTTTTATTTCAGCGTACATTCTCCATTGGAAAGCATTTCCGATTTTGATAAAATTCAGAAAAAATTGGAAGAAAAAATTGAAAGTATTATTTCTTCCTTGAAATTAATGTAGTAATGAAAAAAGGTTCATTTCAATAGCTTAAAACCGATTTTTAAAACGGATTAATAGCAATAATATATATAAATATCTGATAATTATAAACTTGTTTCATTTTACTTTTTTGGCAGCATTTTTGCCTTATTATAGATGAAATAATGAAAATTGAAAGAATTTATTTCGTTCCACTAGCCTAAGAATTACCTACCAATATTTATGATCTATTTGAGGTTCAAAATTTTATTGAAAGGCCACCAGTTTTAAGTTATTATTGAAGAACCTAAGAATTTGGGCAACAGAGATGTTGCCCTTTTTTTGTATAAAAAAAGCAGCCCAAAACAATAGGGCTGCTTTAAAAGAACAACACCATAATATATTAAAACGGTAAATCGTCTGCAGGTTCTTCTTCAACCGCCGTGACAGATTTTCTTTCTTTTAAACCTGATGTTGACGGAGCTGATTGATAATTATTATTTTGCTGGTTATTTCCTTCCTGGTTATCATTTTTGCTGCCTAATAACTGTACCTGGAAAACCCTCATTTTTAAAGATGCAGCATTTTGATTTTCTTTATTAAGATATCCTTCAGCTTCGGGGGTACCTTCAGCATAAATCAATTGCCCTCTTTTAAGATATTGAGATATTGCAGTCCTATCTGTCCAATAAGCACATTTTACCCAAATTGTTTTTTCAACCAAATTTCCCTGGTTGTCCTTATATTTTTCTGAATGGGCAACATTAAAATTAATCACGTTTTTTCCGTTTACATCATTTGTCGTACAATCTGCTCCAAGGTGGCCGATAATTTGTAATTTAATCATGATTAAAAATTTTGTTGATGAATTGATATATAAAATTCGTAGTTGTTATTAAACATTACTCTTTGCATGATACCGAATATTTTAATATCCACAAAACATTAGCTAATTCATTTTTTTCTTCAAGGTGCTTACCTGGTCCTGAAGATTGCTTACCAGGTTTACCAATGAATCCACATCCCATCTCTGTTGTTGCGTAACTTTATTGATAATAGCCTGTGCTTGCCACATTTCCAAAACATCAGCTGCATGAACCTGGTAAGGCTGAAATGCAGGATTGTCACTTACAAGGGTTAATTTATTTTTATTCTTATTATTTTTTACGATACGTTTATAAACAATTCCCTCATTTTTGCTTACAACTATATAAGCCGCATTATTTTTTACACTTTCCAGGTTTTCTACTTTTTCTCCAACGATCACACTTCCGCTTGGTGTTGGAATCATGCTATCTCCGATAATTTCAAATGCACGATAGCTTCCACCTGTGAGCATTGGTAAAGTAAAAGTATTGAGTTCATCAATAAATTCACTATCTGCATATCCTGCGAGGTAACCGGCTGCAGCCTTTACCGGAACAAAGTGAATAAGGTTTCTGTCTGCATTCATCATTTTCAATTGCCGTCTTTTTGCAAGATACCCTGAACCTTTCGATTCACTCAGGTCATGGAGTAAAAGTTCATCTAATGAAACTTTAAAAATTTCGCTCAGGTCTTCCAAAACATCCAGCCGCGGGTCTGCTCTTTGCTCTTCATAAGCACCGAGAAGGGAACGTTTGATTCCTAATTTATTGGAAAATTCTTCCTGGGTCCAACCACGAAGTTTGCGAAGGTATTTTAGATTTTGTCCTGCTTGTGACATATTAAGCTAATTTATTTAGGTAAATATACTAACTTATTTAGTCTTTCCAAAAAAATATTTATTTTTTAAAGCCTTGAAATAAAACAAATACAAATAGGGGCAGTATAATTTTATTTATTCTATGCCCATTCATTTCAACTTCTTTACTTATAATAGTGCGTTTATAAAACAATCTAATTAACAGTAAAGCAACAAATATTAATGATTTTTATTTTTATCAGGCAGAATAACATTTTGCAGATTTATCTAAAAAATTATGGGTAATAAAGTAATTTTTGAAATTGGATACTGCTAACCCCCAAAAAAATTATTAGAGTTTATTAATTAATTGATATAAGAAATTAGAAGCCTGGAAGGAAAAAATTAAATACTTTTCACTGTTATTGTGCATAAGAAAGCGGTACAATTTTTTAAACTGTACCGCTTTAATAATGATTTGGATTAGCCTTTACCAGCTTTTTTTAGCAACACCATCTTTTACTGCCTGAAGGGCATTTGCTTCGCTAAGCATGGTGGTCATTTTATTGCCTTTTCCGTCGTTGCCCTGCGCCATATATCCGCCGCGGGAAGTTTTAGTAATTACTGCATCCTGCATGGGCACATTTTTCTCTTTCGTTTTCATGCAATAGGCTGTTAACATTTTTGCCATGGTAGTGGGTTTATAGTTTAAAAAAAATTGTGATTAATGATTATAGCCGGGGCTACATATTTTCAAATTTAGGGATTTATAGTTATTTCACATTATAAATTTCCTAACAATTATTTTAGCTTGAGTTTCTACTTAAAACTGAAGTGAATTTTTAAACCTTGTGATGTTTACTTTTAGATTGTATTTTAAGTACATTTCAAAAGAATATTCAAGCCCTGTGCCACTTGAAATTTTCTCAATAAAATCTTTGTACGGGAGGAACCTGAAATCAAAATCTACATTTTTATAAATCTGTTTATCAAATATAAAACTTGCAATAAGCAGTTTGCGGTCTTTTTCAACGAGGCCGGGGTATTTTGCTGATACTGATTGAAATAAAGCTCCCCCGCGAGGGCCTATAAAGCCACTTCCATCCCAATAGCGTAGATCAATACCCACATTTTTAAATTGGAATAAAAGATGCGACAGGAATGCGTTTCCTTCCTTAAAGGGTTGTAATTTTTGACCAGAAACATCTTTATAATTTACATAGTAATTTTCAAAAACAATTTTCTGTAATAGTTTGTGGTTTACATTATAAGTAGCTGAAGCGCCAAGATCAGAATTAGTAAGCGAGCTCAGAGGCGTATTCAGTACATCGTACTGGCCGCCTTTATGAGAATATAGAAATTGAATGGGTATATTTAAATTAAGTTTCCCATTATTGATAATTTTTATTTTAGAAACATAACCAATATCAAATTGCTCTTTAAAATCATCCCCTGGAACAATGGCAACTCTCCAGTTGATAAAAAAATCATGAGAATAATTTTTTGTATCCACCAACATTTGAAATCCGTTTTCCTGCCTTTCAGTAACAATCAATCTATAGTTATAAATTGGTTCAATATATCCGTGATTATCATTTCCTTCCAGGTTTCCTAGAATATAAGAAGAATGTTTTGCTTTATATTTTATCTCGTATGTTGGTACAAGGGTAGTGTATTCAGGCCGTCCATATGTTTTTTGCAGGTAAATACCAGCTTTTATAAAAAGCCTTGGAGAAATCTGGTATTCAAACTCGGGAATTAACTGGTATCCAAATAAAGTTCCACTTAATGGAATATTACCAAACCATTCTTCATCAGTTACATAATTTAAATTATATAAATTAAAAGAAAGCCGGCCGCTATCTGATGGATTTATTTCAGTTCTGCTTTTAAAAGTAGGATAATCGACCTGGGCATTTGAATTAAACCCTGCGATTAGTAATAATATCAGAATTTGCAATGATATTTTTTTCATAAAGAGAGGTGTTAGTACTTTATTTTTTGAAATGCAGTGCAATATTACAATATGGAATTAAGAATGCGGGATTGTAGTTTTGATAAGGCCAACCTGGAAGTCAATTTTACAATTTTAAAACAAAAAGGCTCCTCCATTTTGGAAGAAGCCTTATAATAATCTCTACACAGATATTTTACTCACACATCTAATCTCGCATACTTTGCATGGTTTTCAATAAATTCCCTTCGTGGCGGAACGTCATCACCCATCAGCATACTAAAAACTCCATCTGCTTCTACAGGATTATCAATGGTTACCTGTTTCAAAGTACGGGTTGCAGGATTCATAGTAGTTTCCCAAAGTTGTTCACTGTTCATTTCTCCCAAACCCTTATAACGTTGAATATGAACTGCCTCTTCTTTTCCATCGGCTACTTTTTTTATCCAGGCTTTACGGTCTTCGTCATTAAAAGCATACGCTTGTTCTTTCCCTTTTTTCAAAAGATACAAAGGAGGCTGAGCAAGATATACAAACCCCTGTTCTACCAATTCTTTCATATACCTGAAAACAAAAGTGAGAATGAGCGTAGCAATGTGGCTTCCGTCCACATCGGCATCCGTCATAATAATCAGTTTATGGTAACGAAGTTTGGACAAATCCAAAGCTTTTGGATCTTCAGGAGTGCCGATTTTTACTCCTAATGCGGTAAACATATTGCGTATTTCCTCATTATCGTATATTTTATGCTCCATAGCTTTTTCGACGTTCAGGATTTTTCCACGCAAGGGAAGAATCGCCTGGAAACTTCGGTCTCTCCCCTGTTTAGCAGTCCCTCCTGCTGAATCACCTTCCACAAGAAATAGTTCACAACGGAAAGGATCTTTATCACTGCAATCCGCCAGTTTTCCGGGCAAACCGCCACCGGAAAGTACACTTTTTCGCTGTACCATTTCCCGGGCTTTTTTAGCAGCTGCTCTGGCTTGTGCAGCTAAAATTACTTTTTGGATAATGGTTTTGGCATCCCTGGGATTTTCTTCAAGATAAGCTGTAAGAACTTTACTCAAAGTAGAATCCACCACTCCCATAACTTCGTTGTTACCTAATTTTGTTTTCGTCTGCCCTTCAAATTGTGGCTCTGGCACTTTTACAGAAATAACGGCGGTAAGCCCTTCGCGAAAATCATCTCCTTCAATCTCTACTTTTGCCTTTTCAAACATGCCTTGTTTTTCTCCGTAGCTTTTAAAAACGCGGGTTATAGAACGGCGGAATCCTGAAACGTGGGTACCTCCTTCTATGGTATTGATATTATTAACATAGCTGAATAAATGTTCCTGGTAGCCTGTATTATACATCATTGCCACATCAACGGTTACATTACTTGATTCATCATATCCATCACAGTATATCATTGTTGGTAATAAAGGCTGGCGATTACCATTTTTATCAATCAATTCGACAAATTCTGAAATGCCACCTTCACTATAAAACAATTTGGAATAAGTTTTCCCATCATCATCAGCTTCCCTTAAATCATTAAGGATAATTTTTATTTTTTTATTCAGAAAAGACAATTCCCTCAATCTTCCTTCAAGTATATCCCGGTTATAAACTGAAACAATAAAAATGGAAGGATCTGGAAGGAAACGAATGGTAGTTCCTGTTTTATCACTTGAGCCAATTTCTCTCACGGAATATTGAGGAATACCTTTAACATATTCCTGTTCAAAAGATTTTCCATCCCTGTTAACGGTAACATGAAATTCAGTACTGAGCGCATTCACACAACTTACTCCGACGCCATGCAAACCGCCACTAACTTTGTAAGTATTTTTATCAAATTTTCCCCCTGCATGTAATACAGTCATTACTACTTCTAAAGCGCTTCGGCCTTCCTTTTTCATAATCCCTGTAGGAATACCACGGCCATCATCTGAAACAGTTATCGAATTGTCTTCATTAATATTAACTACAATATTGGAGCAATATCCTGCGAGTGCTTCGTCAATAGAATTATCAACTACTTCGTAAACGAGATGATGAAATCCTTTGTTTCCAACATCCCCGATATACATTGCAGGCCTTTTTCGTACTGCTTCAAGCCCTTCAAGTACCTGTATACTATCTGCCCCATAACCATTCAATTTTGGGGCTACAATTTCTGCTGTTTCTTCTGCCATATTAGTGGGATAAAATTCAATTTAGAACGTAAAAAAAATTTACGCTGCAAAGTTACGAAAATATAGAGTGAATACCTAAAAAATAGAAACCCAAAAGCCGGTAGATTTTGTCTAAAAAAACTATAAAAAAAAATAGATTAAAATCAATTTTTGTTACAAAGTAAAAATCTCTATTTTTGCACCCCCGAAAGGAAAAATAAATATTCCTCCTTAGCTCAGTTGGTTAGAGCATCTGACTGTTAATCAGAGGGTCTCAGGTTCAAGTCCTGAAGGGGGAGCACTTAAAGTTTAAAATGGTTCCAAAAGATTGGAACCATTTTTTTTTGGCCACACCTTAAAAAAGTAGTGGCTATAATAGAGTAAAATAATAATCTTTCTTATTTATTGGTTTACTGGATTTGAACTATAGCTCAATAATGTGTTAATGCAATTTAAAGAGCAGTATAAAATTGTAATTTTGCACACTCAACTATGGCCACTAAAGAGCAAAAAGAATCAGCAGAAATTTTTAAGGAGAACGAAAATATTGAGGTGTATGGCGCCCGCGAACATAACCTCAAGAATATTGATATATCTATACCCAAAAATAAATTAGTGGTCATTACAGGAATATCTGGCAGCGGAAAATCTTCCCTTGCTTTTGATACTATTTTTTCTGAAGGCCAACGCCGTTATATGGAGAGTTTTTCTGCCTATGCGCGGCAATTTTTAGGCGATATGGAAAGGCCTGATGTGGATAAAATTACCGGGCTTTCTCCGGTAATCTCTATTGAACAAAAAACTACCAATAAAAACCCTAGAAGTACGGTTGGCACCGTAACAGAAGTCTACGATTTCCTGCGTTTGCTTTATGCACGCATTGGCGAAGCTTTCAGTTATAATACCGGAAAAAAAATGATCAAGTGGAGCGAGGAAGAAATTGTTGAAAATATTTTAAAAAGGTTTGTAGGAAAACGAATAGTTGTTCTTGCGCCACTCGTTCGTGGAAGAAAAGGGCATTACCGTGAACTGTTTGAAGAAGTAAGGAAAAAAGGGTTTTTAAAAATAAGGATTGATGGTGAAATAAAAGACCTGGTTCCCAAAATGCAGATTGACCGCTATAAAATTCATGATATTGAATTAGTAGTTGACCGGCTCGTTGCAGATAAAGAACAGAGAATACGCTTAAGCGAAAGCGTACAAAAGGGTTTGCAATTAGGAAATGGACTATTGTTTTTATTGATAAATGATGAAAACCAATTGGTTCAATATAGCCGGCAGTTAATGTGCGAAGTTTCCGGAATAAGTTACGAAGAACCATCGCCAAACGCGTTTTCTTTTAATTCGCCTTATGGGGCCTGCCCGGTTTGTAAAGGGCTGGGAAATGTGTACCAGGTAAATATGGAATCAATAATTCCGGATAATAAACTGAGCATCAATGATGGCGCAATCGCCCCTCTGGGGGAAGAGAGGGAAGCTTATGTTTTTAAAAAGGTACAGCAACTGGCTAAGAAAAATAAATTCAGCCTTGATAAGCCAGTAAAAGATTTGCCTGAAAGTATAATGAACCTTATTTTGTTTGGAAATAAAACCAGGGAAGAAGATAATAACGATGATGCGTATGCGCAATTCAGTTCTGTGAATAATTCTTCGGAAGATGAAAATCCTTCGGCTGAATATGAAGGAATTGTCAACATGATAACAAGATGGTTTCATTCTGATAATGTAAATGAGAGTTTAAGGGCATGGGTTGAAAAATTTATGATACTGGAAAAATGCCCTTCATGCGATGGTAAAAGATTAAAGAAAGAAAGCCTTTGGTTTAAAATTGACAATAAAAATATTGCTGAATTATCAGAAATGAATTTGGTAAAATTGCTGGCATGGTTTGATGGAATTGAAAACAGGTTAAGTAACAAACAAAATATTATTGCAAGGGATATTCTCAAAGAAATAAGGGAAAGAATTCAATTCCTTCTTGATGTAGGCCTAACTTATCTTTCTTTAAACCGGCCTTCCAAAAGCCTTAGTGGCGGCGAATCTCAGCGTATCAGGCTCGCTACTCAAATTGGTTCCCAGCTACAGGGGATTACTTATATATTGGATGAGCCGAGTATCGGGCTTCATCAGCGCGATAATCATCAATTAATTAAAGCGCTAAAAAATCTGAGGGATATTGGCAATAGTGTTTTGGTGGTTGAACATGATAAAGACATAATGCTCGCAGCGGATTATTTAGTGGATATTGGCCCCGATGCAGGAAAACATGGTGGCGAAGTCGTAGCAAAAGGAACGCCCAAAAAATTTCTTAAATTAGATACTCTTACTTCATCTTATTTAAATGGTGATATTGAAATCTCAATTCCAAAAATAAGACGAAAAGGAAATGGGCATACTTTGGTATTAAAAGGTGCGTCAGGGAATAATTTAAAAAAAGTTACTGCCAACTTTCCATTAGGGAAATTTATTTGCGTTACCGGCGTCAGCGGAAGCGGAAAATCTACATTGATCAATGAAACATTGTACCCCATTTTAAGTTTTCATGCTTTTAAAAGTAAAATGGTGCCGCTTCCTTATAAGAGTATTGAAGGGCTTGAAAATATTGATAAAGTAGTAGAAATAGACCAATCGCCAATAGGAAGGACTCCCAGGAGCAACCCCGCAACTTATTGTGGTTTTTTCACAGATATAAGGACACTTTTTGCCGCTATTCCGGAAGCCAAAATAAGAGGTTATAAACCAGGCCGTTTTTCATTTAATGTAAAAAGTGGAAGATGCGATGTATGCCAGGGAGGTGGAATGCGTGTAATAGAAATGAATTTTCTCCCGGATGTTTATGTAGAGTGTGAAAAATGCAACGGAAAAAGATATAATCGGGAAACCCTTGAGATAAGGTATAAAGGAAAATCAATCAGCGATGTTTTAGAAATGACTGTAGATGAAGCCGTTGATTTTTTTCAAAACGTTCCTTTCCTTTTCCGCAAAATAAAAGTGCTGCAGGAAGTAGGCCTTGGATATATTACTTTAGGGCAAAGCGCGGTTACTCTTAGCGGCGGAGAAGCGCAGCGTGTAAAGCTGGCGACTGAACTAAGCAAAAGAGATACAGGAAAAACTTTTTATATTTTGGATGAACCTACTACCGGGCTTCATTTCAGGGATATTCAGCATCTGGCGGATGTACTTAATAAATTAGTAAACCGTGGCAATACGGTTTTGGTAATTGAGCATAATATGGATATTATTAAAATTGCTGATTACATTATTGACCTGGGCCCTGAAGGAGGAGATGAAGGCGGCAGAATTTTATTCGAAGGAAGCCCGGAAAAACTTATTGAAAACACTGAAAGTTTTACAGCAGCTTTTTTAAAAGAAGAATTAAAACCGAATAAAAAAGGCAAAGCATAAAAACAAAACTAAAAATTTTGTGGTTTCAGGGGGTTTACTTGCACATGAATATGCATTGTTTTTCCGGAAATAGCTTTTATTATATACTTTACCATTCAGAGGTAAAAAAACCTAAATAAAAAAATTAAAATCTATGTGGGCATTGAATCCTGCTTGCAACATTCCTGTCGTAAGTATTATCAAATATTGGCCCAAGGCGGATACCAAATTTTAAAAAAGTGGTAAAATAAGAATCATTTTGATTGGGGTTCCCCCTTTGAGTTCCGGGAGAATTTCTAGATAGCCCAGGATTTACAATCGCAAAAACTTTGTCAGAAATCTGCCTCGCAATAATAGCATTCTGAGGGGATAAATATTTATTAAACAAATCAGGGTTTATATAAGTAGTGCTTACATCATCGATATAATCTGTAAAAGATTTTCTAAGTAAAATTTCTAAACTGATATTTACCCTGTCTGAAATATAATATTTCATGCCTACTCCCATCGGAATATTTATTTGGGAAAGAGAATATTCTTTTCTTTCTGGATATTCAGGAAACCCTTCGCCTTCAGTATGTAAAGGCCTTAGGTAATACCAGGTTTTATTTCCATTCGCATCGGTTAAAGAACCTTGCGGATTAAAATGAAAATAACCAATTCCAATCACTGCATAAGGCACAATTCTAGGAGCATAATCGGGTTCATTTTTATTTAATAACATCGTTGGAAATACTTCCGCAGCAACATACACTTCACCGATATTTGACCTGAAATCAAGATTTCGCTGTTTTCTATATAATTCGTCATTACCTTTTGTATCAATTATTTTGTCCTCGCTGGATATTTTTCCATATTGAGCAGCAGCACGAATTCCCAGCCATGTATTTGGATAGCAGGTAGCAAAAACACCTGCCATCATTTGAGTTAAGGGCAGGTTTAGGTCTTTTATAAACCTTTTTCCTTTTCCGCTATGGCCGCCTAAATCCCCTAAAAAGAAAGAAGGCCCAACATTAATCCCCACTTCATATTTAGCTTTTTCGCCATTTAATATTAAGGATTGGGAATTGCTTGTCTGGATAAAAAAAATGGAACAAAATGAAATAAGTATGAAACACGCGCGCAGAATGGCTGTATTACGGTTTTTCATAGCAAAATAATTGTTTTATGTGGATGATAAATCTTATAATACTCAAAATTAATTGAGCACCACATCCATAACGGTAAATTATATGCTTTATTGTTTTAATTAAACATCGAGAAACATGGAAATATGCTCAATGCCGTCTTCCATGTAAATGCCACTTTTTTGAACAAAAGAAAAAGATTCATAAAAACGTTTTAAATAACGTTGGGCACTTATCTGTATCGGAACTTTTCCAAATAAATGGTATGTCTCAATTATTGATTGATTCATTAGTTCTTTTCCAACATTTTTTCTTCTAACGGAAGGAGAAGTAAGTACACGCCCGATGGAAGCAGCATTAGGGTATGAAATCCCTTTATCAAACAATCGTGAATAGGCAACCAAATTTTCATCCTCCCAACCGCAGTAGTGATACGCTTTGAGATCTTTATTGTCACAATCCTGGTAAATGCAGTTTTGCTCGACGATAAAAACTTCACTGCGCAATTGGATTATTTTGTAAATCTCCAAATTACTTAACTCTGTAAAAAAATTACATTTCCAGGTAATCATATTGAATGGTGAATTATTAATGAAGATCGCAAAATCTTTATTCTAATTTCTTAATTTTCGGATAAAATAAAAATCTTAACTATTTGTTTGTTTGCTGTCGAATCAAGCCACCTAAAATTTTTCAAATTAATCAGTATCCATATTTATCTTTCCATCTTAATTTCAGAAACTTTCTCAGTTCTTCTTCCCTTGCATTTTTTCCCGGATTATAAATCACACTATTTTTTATTTCTTCAGGCAAAAATTCCATATCTGCAAAATTGTTTTCAAAGTCATGGGCATATTGATAATTTTTACCATAATCTAATTTTTTCATCAGCTTTGTTGGTGCATTTCTTATTGGCAACGGAACGGGCAAATCCCCATATTGTTTTACCAAAGATTCTGCTTTGCCAATAGCAGCTACGGCGGCATTGCTTTTTGGAGAAGAAGCAAGATAAGTAACGCACTGCGATAGAATAATTTTGGATTCAGGGTAGCCAATCATGTTCACCGCCTGGAAAGTATTCGTTGCCAAAACCAGCGCCGTTGGATTTGCATTTCCAATATCTTCACTGGCGAGAATCACTAATCTCCTTGCAATAAATTTTACATCTTCGCCACCTTCTATCATTCGCGCCAGCCAATAGACTGCCGCGTTTGGGTCGCTACCCCGAATTGATTTTATAAATGCTGAAATAATATCATAATGTTGCTCGCCTTTTTTATCATACAAGGCTACTTTTTGTTGGGCTGCTTTGATAACAGCATCGTCAGTTATTATAATATTTTCGTGGGAATTTCTTTTTAAAGAAAGTTGGCCTACGGTAAGTTCCAGCAGGTTTAATAACCTTCTGGCATCGCCGCCTGATAAATTAATCAAAGCTTCAGTTTCTTTTATTTCTATATTTTGTTTAGAAAGAAAATCGTCTTTTTTTATCGCTTGATTCATTAATTCAATCAAAACATTTTTCCCTAATGGTTTTAAAATATAAACCTGGCAACGGCTGAGCAAAGCACTGTTTACTTCAAATGATGGATTTTCGGTTGTGGCACCGATTAAAGTAATAATTCCTTTTTCCACTGCGCCAAGTAATGCATCCTGCTGCCCTTTATTGAACCTATGAATTTCATCAATAAAAAGAATGGAATTTTCTTCATGTTTTGCTTTTTCTATTACTTCACGCACGTCTTTTACTCCTGCCGAAATCGCACTTAAGGTGTAAAAAGGAAGATCTAAAGTGTTCGCAATAATATTGGCAATTGTTGTTTTTCCGACTCCCGGTGGGCCCCACAAAATCATTGAAGGGATTTTTTTACTCTCAAGGGCATTTCGCAATATACTTCCTTCGCCGGCAAGGTGTTCCTGTCCGATAAGTTCATCTAAAGTTCGAGGCCTAAGCCTTTCTGCCAAAGGGATTGATGTTGTCAATGGTTAATAGTAAATGGGTTATGATTATTCAATATTGGTTTAATTACGGAATCTGGTAACTACTAAATGGTAGTAATTTTCTTACAAATTTAAAACCTATTTCTGCAATTATTTTGGTAAAAAAGCCATGACATCTTTAAGTTTTACAGGAGCTTTTTTATTGTCAATTTCTATTACCACACAATACCCGTTTGCGCCGCCCGCTTTCAGCAATCCATTGACTAATTTTTCCTGATCACTTTCTATTCTTTTACCATTCCATATTTCTTTTGTACATAAACATCCTTGTGTAGGCGTTAAGGGATAATAGGGTTTTCCTGAATAAAAAGAAGGGTCTATGGTTGTTCCATGCGCAATGATTTCGCTTCTGCCAGCAAGCCCGGCATAATAAGATTCGTATAAAGGAAAAAAATCTTTTAAATTTTTAGGAATCAATTTTTGATAATAATCAATTGTCCATGTAGAATCGGTGATATAATTGTTATCAAAAAATTTCTGTAAACTTAGTTCTACCGGCATTCCCATTTGTATATTGGGCGTTGGGCCGATAAAATTTCCCATGGAAACATCAAAACCATACATTCTAAAAATACCTTGAGGCGTATTTCCATTCGATAAATATCCGGGAAGGCCCGAGATACTCCGTGCTAATTGAGGGATATTAAAAATATTACCTGTTGAATCTGTAACAAAATCTCCGTTTGCATTTCTTATCAAAACTAACCCGGGGTAATCCCGGTCTTTCCTTTGCAAACTGTACATTACAATTTGATTCGGAAGAAAATTTTTACTTAAAATTTCAGCAAGTATTTTCTCTTGTGTAATTGAATGAAACTTATCCGGTGAAAGCCTTGTTTGCAACATGTAGAGAATTGGATTTTTATAAGCAGTATCACCAAATTCTTTTAGTAAAATTTTTGAAATACTTTTTTTCAGGCTATCCGTTTTATTTGTTTGGATCAAATATTCTGCGCACATCGCAAATATTTTGGGGTCATTTGTTTTGCTTATTAATAATTTTTTTGCCTGTAACAGGAATTTTCCATGATAATTACTATAAGCCATTTCCATTAAAGCCTGTTGAAAAGAAACACTTCTTATGCCAATGCTATCAAATGCATGATGGACCTTAGTTTCCGTAAACGGTGTATTATAATTCATCACTTCCATCGCGTCAAACGCTTCTTCCCAGTTTTCTTCAGTCGAATCCGAACGTGGTAATTGAAAATTTTTTTCAATGCTGTTTTTTATGAGCCCATCTTTCATTCTTGCCCTTGCTGCATCCGTGGTATAAGATGTATAAAGTGGCGCATTATATTGAGCTGATAATTGAGTATTACAAAAAAATAAAATGAAAATAGCAGCAACAATTTTTCTAAACACAGTAGTAATTATTTTAGCCGAAAAGTTATGAAAAGAATTTGTTTAGGTAAAGTGAAAAATGAAATTGAATTTTTTAAACTTACATTATTAATGCTATTTTAATTTAGGATTGTTGATATGCCTTTTTGCATCACGCAAATTTTTCTTTTTAAAATTCTTTTGCAAAGCTTTTGTAAGGTCAACACCAGTTTGATTGGCAAGGCACATTAAAACCCAAAGCACATCAGCCATTTCATCAGCAAGTTCTATATCTTTTTCATTGTCTTTAAAAGATTGTTCACCATATTTCCGAACCATGATTCTTGATAATTCGCCTACTTCTTCCATTAATATACCGAGATTGGTAAGTTCATTGAAATAGCGGATACCAGTGGTTTTTATCCATTGGTCAATGTCTTTTTGAGCTTGTTCTATTGTCATTTTTTTGATTACACCGATTAAAGCTAATTACACGAATTTCTTAAAAAAGATTAAACTGAGTTTTATAAAATCACACGTTTCCATATCAGAGATTTTTCTCCATAATTAATAACCATTGCTAATTTTTGCTCAGAAACAGATAGATAACTTAAGGCTTGCAAAAGATGGGTAGAAATTATCGAAGTTGTAGATTTTACTTCCAAAATAATTGAATCATATACCAGGAAATCCGCTGAATAAGGATTGCGTAATGTTTTACCTTTATATTTTACAACAAATCTTTTTTCTCTTTCATAAGGAATATTATTTTCAATAAATTCAATTTCCATGGCATCTTTATAATTAATTTCCTTTAAACCCATTCCAAGTGTTTTATGAATTTCCATGCATATCCCAATAATTTTAAAAGATTCTTCTTTATACAACAGTTCAGCCATGGGCAATTATTTAATTCGTGTAATTCGCTAAAATTAGTGCAATAAAAATTATTGCTTATCCTTCGTATCAATCAAAATAGTCAAAGGACCATCATTCAATAATTCTACTTTCATATCAGCACCAAATTCTCCAGTGAAAATAATTTTATCTAAATCTGTTTCTAACTGGCTTATTAATTTTTCATACAATGGAACGGCAATTTCAGGTTTACTTGCTTTTAAATAAGAAGGGCGGTTTCCTTTTTTTGTAGATGCCTGCAGGGTAAACTGGCTCACTGCTAAAATATCGCCGTTAATTTCTTTCACACTAAGATTGGGTACCTTATCATTGTCATCGAAAATGCGAAGGTTTACAATTTTGTTACTTAACCATTTTATATCCTCTATATTATCTGCATCTTCAAATCCCACAAAAACCAGTAAACCAACTTTTATCGCAGATTTCACTTTGTTATCAATGGTTACAGACGCTTTTAATACTCTTTGAATAACTACGCGCATTTTATCTCCATTTATAAATTATTAAAATATGTAATGCCAAAAAACAGGAAAAAGGTAATTATTTTTATCCGCAACATGTGCAAAAATCAGTTAATCCAATGCCCGCCTGATTAAATAAAAATTCTATATTCTTATCCACACGCTGTTGATATTTTAAGCCATGATTTGTGGATTAGAAAAAATATTTTCGTTCTCCCACAAAGCAAAAAATAATTTAAAAAACAAAAATACTTATTACCCATGGCAAGAAAAAAACAAGATCAGGCTGGCATTCGTTTCTCCCGGCATTTTACAAAAAAAGGTGTTTCTCCATTTGAAATGTTTGAATATGACTACCGCACATCAGTTATTAAAAATATAACAGGCGAAGTGGTTTTTCAAATGGATAATGTGGAAGTGCCAAAGCGATGGAGCCAGATTGCAACTGATATTTTAGCCCAGAAGTATTTTAGAAAAGCCGGTGTTCCACAACCTGACGGAAGTTTGGGAGGAGAAACTTCAATAAAGCAGGTAGCACACCGTATGGCTCATTGCTGGCGGGTTTGGGGAGAAAGAAATAATTATTTTGCCACAAAAGAAGATGCGCAGATCTTTTATGAAGAACTGATTTATGGTATTATGAATCAATCTTGCGTTCCCAATTCTCCACAATGGTTTAATACTGGTTTGCATGAAGTTTATGGAATAACCGGAAAGCCGCAAGGCCACTATTATGTTGATGGAAAAGATGGAGTAATGAAAAAATCAACTTCAGCTTATGAAAGGCCACAACCGCATGCTTGTTTTATTTTGAGCGTTGAAGATGATTTGGTAAATGAAGGTGGAATCATGGATCTGTGGGTTCGTGAAGCAAGAATTTTTAAATATGGAAGCGGCGTAGGTACCAACTTTAGCAGCATTCGTGGCGAAGGTGAAAAACTGAGTGGCGGCGGAACTTCCAGTGGTTTAATGAGTTTTTTAAAAATAGGAGACAGGGCTGCGGGCGCTATCAAAAGCGGAGGGACTACCCGCCGCGCAGCAAAAATGGTTTGCCTTGATATTGACCATCCTGAAATTGAAACTTTTGTAAACTGGAAAGTAGAAGAAGAAAATAAAGTTGCTGCTTTAATTGCCGCCGGCTACCCGAGCGATTATGAAGGTGAAGCATATAAAACGGTTAGCGGTCAGAACAGCAACAATTCTGTTCGCATATCCAATGAATTTTTTCATGCACTGGAAAAAGATGAGGATTGGGAATTAAAAGCTAGAAGTGATGGAAGGACCATGAAAAAAATTAAAGCAAAAAAATTGTGGGATGAAATCAATTATGCTGCATGGCGTTGCGCTGATCCAGGAACTCAATATGATACTACTATTAATGAATGGCACACTTGTCCCGAAGGCGGAAAAATAAGGGCAAGCAATCCGTGCAGCGAGTATATGTTTCTCGACAACACTGCCTGTAACCTTGCTTCTGTAAATCTTCGTAAGTTTTTTAATGAATCAGATAATTCTTTTGACGTGCCTGGTTTTGAATATACGGTTCGTTTATGGACAACTGTATTAGAAATTTCTGTTTTGATGGCTCAGTTTCCAAGTAAAGAAGTGGCTCAGTTGAGTTATGATTATAGGACATTGGGTTTGGGTTTTGCCAATCTTGGAAGCATGCTGATGGTTAGCGGTATTCCTTATGATAGCGATAAAGCCCGGGGAATTACCGGTGCCGTTACCGCTATAATGACGGGAATAGCTTACAAAACTTCTGCTGAACTCGCTCAAAACCTTGGCACTTTCAAACGCTATGAAGAAAATAAAAAACACATGCTCCGTGTAATGCGCAATCACCGCGCAGCGGCTTATGATGCAATGGAAGCATATGAAGGGCTTGAAATAAAACCTCAGGGAATCAGTGCAAAAGATTGCCCAGATTATTTATTAAAAGCCGCTACCAAAGCGTGGGACGATGCTGTAAAAATGGGTGAGCAATATGGCTATAGAAATGCACAAACTACTGTAATAGCACCAACCGGGACGATTGGCCTGGTAATGGATTGTGACACAACCGGCGTAGAACCCGATTTTGCTTTGGTTAAATTTAAAAAACTTAGCGGCGGTGGATATTTCAAAATAATTAATCAAAGCGTTCCACAGGCATTACGAAATTTGAAATATGCTGAAAATGAAATTGAAGAAATTGTAAATTATGCAAAAGGCCATGCAACTTTAAAAAATGCGCCGCACATTAATTTTGAATCTCTCGCAAAAAAAGGATTTACTTCCTCTGACATCCAAAAGATAGAAGAATCTTTACCGACAGCATTTGAGATTGGATTTGTGTTTAATGCTTTTAATCTGGGAGAAGAATGTTTGGAACGTTTGGGTTTCAAAAAAGAAAATTATAACAATTTTGAATGGAGCTTGTTGAATGCATTAGGATTTACGGATGAGCAAATTGAAGAAGCGAACACTTATATCTGCGGCACCATGACAGTTGAAGGCGCTCCTTATTTAAAAGAAAAAGATTTAGCGGTTTTTGATTGTGCCAATAAATGTGGCAATATTGGGGAAAGGTATATTCATTTTAGCGGGCATATAAAAATGATGGCAGCGGCGCAACCATTTTTAAGTGGCGCAATTTCCAAAACCATTAACCTGCCAAATGAAGGAACAATAGAAGAAATTGAGGAGGCCTATTTTTTAAGCTGGAAATTGGGATTAAAAGCGTGTGCGCTTTACCGTGATGGTTCAAAATTGTCACAACCATTAAGCAATAAAAGCGATAAGAAAAAGAAAGCTGAAGAGGTTGAAGAAACCAAAGAAGAACAACATGAAAATGCTTTGATAAATATGAGCCAATTGACAATTGACGATCTTTTTGAAGAAGTAAATAAAAGAGTTCAAAATAGCGAGGATACTTCGCTAAAACGCCAACTGGCAATGATTGTAGAACGTAGGACTTTGCCAGCCAAGCGCAGAGGCTTTACTCAAAAAGCAAAAATAAATGGGCAGGCTTTATTCCTTAGAACAGGCGAATATAGTGATGGTACTTTAGGGGAAATATTTATTGATATGGCAAAAGAAGGCGCTACCATGCGCAGCATGCTGAACTGTTTTGCTATTTCAATTTCAATCGGATTGCAATACGGCGTTCCATTGGAGGAATTTGTAGAAAAATTTGTATTCACCCGCTTTGAGCCATCCGGAATGGTAGAGCACCCGAATATAAAAACCACCACTTCAATCATTGATTTTATGTTCCGGTCATTGGCGTATGAATATTTAGGAAGAAATGATTTGGTTCATGTATTGGATAAGCCTGAAGTTGAAAATCTGGGAGACGCGCCATGGAATGTGAACACACCAACAATTGGCGAGCGCATTCCTGAACTTAGCGATATAAGAGTTACGGGCTCGCCTAACAGTAAGGCACAAACGCAAAAACCCTACCGGGAAGCACATATAAAAAAAGCTACCTCAGGTTTAGATGCAGTCAATGCGGCTTCCAAAAATATGCAAAGTGACGCTCCGGCTTGTAATACTTGCGGGCACATAACCATACGTAGCGGCACTTGTTATAAATGTTTGAATTGCGGCAACAGTATGGGTTGCAGCTAATAAGTTTTTTTCTCTGGGGTTATAAATTGCCATCTTTAAAAAGATGGCTTTTTTTTGCCATTCCTTGGTTTTGAAATAATCCACCTGAAAATAAAAATCTTTGTTATTTATTGGTTTACTGTAAAAAAAAATTTGGCAAATAATAATTACTGGTTCAACTTTGCGCCAGTTCTTTGTGATTCACTTATCAAGAAAGGCAGAGGGAAATGGCCCGTTGAAGCCTTGGCAACCTGAAATGATTTACATTTATTATAAGGTGCTAACTCCATCCCGGTCCTGGATCGGGAGAGATAAGACAGTTCAAGTTTTAATTTCCATCATTGGTTCTTCCAATTAAAAATATTAACTCATCTGATCTGTCAGATGAGTTTTTTTATGCCTAAACAAACTGGCCTAAAACTCTTTCCTCTTTTAAGTGGTTTATAAAAAATGTTAGCAATATTTTTTTAAAAATAAAAGATAAAATGGAAACAAATAAGAAATTGATACTTGGTATTTTTGGTTTTGGAGTGGTTGGTGAAGGCCTTTATAAAGTATTAAACTTAACGCCTACGCTGAATGCGAATATAAAAAAAGTATGTATCAAGCATCCTGACAAAAAAAGGAATGCACCTTCTGAATTATTTACAACTGACAAAAACATCATATTAAATGACCCCGAAATAAATGTGATTGTAGAAATGATAGATGATGCGGATGCAGCGTATGAAATAGTAAAAACTGCTTTTATAAATGGGAAATCGGTCGTGAGTGCAAGTAAAAAAATGATTGCTGAACACCTGGCTGAGTTAATAGGTTTATGCCGCCAAACCAATACTTCTTTTCTTTATGAAGCGGCTTGTTGCGCTTCGATTCCTGTAATTCGAAACCTTGAAGAATATTATGATAACGACCTTTTACATTCAATCAACGCTGTAGTTAACGGCTCTACCAATTACATCCTCACCAAAATGTTTGAGGAAAAACTTTCTTTTAAAGAAGCGTTGATCCAGGCGCAGCAATTGGGTTTTGCAGAGAGCGACCCGGTATTAGATGTTGAAGGATTTGATGCCTTAAATAAATGGGCTTTTTTATTAACCCATTCCTATGGGATTTTGCCGGAAAAAGGGAATATCGTTTTTACCGGGATACAAAACATCACTTCAGAAGATGCATTGCAAGCAGATAAAAAAGATTGTGTGATTAAATTGGTAGCATCTGCAAAAAAAATGGAAAATGGAAAAGTCGCTGCTTTCGTTTTGCCTCAGTTTGTTAAAAAAGACGATCCTTTGGCTTTTATAAAAAATGAATACAATGGAGTGGTAATAGAAAGTTCATTTGCCGATAAACAATTTTTTTATGGAAAAGGTGCGGGAAGTTTGCCTACTGCATCTGCTGTATTAAGTGATATTTCCGCTTTAAGGTATGATTATAAATACGAGTATAAAAAATTAAATCAGCAGATAAAGAATGAATTAACAACGGATTTTTATGTAAAAGCCTACGTGAGTTTTACCAATTGGGAACATATTAAAAAAGAGGATTTTGAAAGCATTGAAGAATGGCATTCCAATGATCAAAGTAATTATTTGACAGGAATTATTCATTTTCAAAAATTAAAAGGAAGCGATTGGTGGAAAAAGAATAAAGTATCCTTAGTTCTATCAGCTAATCCGATTATTGAATCTCTTGAAATAGTAAAATTGAAGAAAAGAAGCCTTGAATTGGCGGGCTTTGCCGGGAAATAAATTTTTATTTTTTGGTTTGTTTAATAATAAAGCCATCTTTAAAAAGATGGCTTTATTATTTTTTCTTTTTCTCATAAAAGATTACTCACCTATCTTCAAAAATCTTGTTTGTATCAGCCCTAATTGTTCTTTAGAAAGATCAGAAGTCTTTTTAAGAACTTTTATAAAGTAAGCAACTTCATCCGGTTTTGCAGGGCACCCAACACTATTTCCAATTACTTTTCCGTCATCAGAATGAATTCTTGAATCTGCCAGGAGCTTTCCATTTTTATCAAGAATAAACCAATAAGGTACTCCTTGCTGGCCACCGTGGTAATTTGCTCTAAGCGCTGAAGCACCGGGGTTTTCAAGTTCTTTTTTATCCTTACTCTCATCTACAGTAAGATGTTTTATCACGTAGTTGTTATCAAAAAAAGATTTAATGGTTTCGTCATTCATAGCCGTATCCATTTTGTGGCACCAAACGCACCACGAAGCATGGAAGATTACAAAAATTTTCTTGTTGCTTTTTGCTGCTTCAGTTTTCGCTTCTTTAATAACCTGCTCAGCACTTTCTGGTTTCGTTTGTGCATGGGCGTTAGTAATTATAAAAAGAGAGAGAACAATCAGAATTGGAAATTTTATTTTTTTCATCTATAAATATTTTTATGTGCTCAATATAAACCTCTTTTACTTTCCTTTTTTATTTCAGGAATATTTTAATTTGATTTTAAGAGAATGGAATTTGTAGGAAATAAAAAAAGCCGGAGAAAATCTCCGGCTTTTAAATATCGAATTCAAAAAAAATTATGCAATTTCAACGTCAGCGCCAGCTTCTGTCAACCTTGTTTTAATTTCTTCAGAAGTAGCTTTATCAACGCCTTCTTTAATTGGTTTTGGAGCGCCATCTACTAATTCTTTTGCTTCTTTCAAACCTAAGCCTGTAAGTTCTTTAACGATTTTTACAATGCCCAGTTTGTTTGCACCAGGAGATTTAAGAATTACATCAAAAGAAGTTTTTTCTTCTGCTGCTGCCGGGCCTGCACCTTCAGCGCTGGCAACTACTGTAGCTGCTGCTGGTTCAATACCATATTCTGATTTTAAGAATTCAGCTAATTCCTGAACTTCTTTTACTGTTAAGCTTACTAAACTTTCAGCTAATGTTTTTACGTCTGCCATGATTTTTTTGGTTTAATTTTTTCCACCTTCTTTTCAATTACTGATCCGGTGGAGGGTTTTAAAAAAATTTGTTATTATTTAAATAAGCTGATTAGTTAATGGGCTGAAAAGCCAATTAGCTAATCATAGCTATTGAAATACAATTTTATGCCTCCGGTGCTTTTTCTGCGTCATCAGACGCTGGCTTTGCAGCTTCATCTTTCTGATCATCAGCATTTGGTGCGGCTGCAGTTTCAACTTTATCCTCAGTTGATACTTCTGTTTTTGCTTCAGGAGCCGATTCTGTTTTAGGCTCTGCAGATTCAGGAGCTTTTGTTTCAGAAGTTTCAGGCCTGTTTTGCAAAGCGCCAATTACTCTTTGAATTGGGGACATCAATAATCCGATAACTTCACCAATCAATTCGTTCTTGGTTTTGATTTTGGTAAGGTTGATCAATTGATTGTCTCCTATAAAAATATCACCATTCAGGAATGCAGCTTTCAATTGAGGTTTTTCACCATTCTGTGCTTTCCGAAAGCTGCTGATAATTACTGCAGGGTCTTTTGGGCTTTCGCTGAACATAAGTGCAGTTACTTTATGCAAAGAATCGTAAACGCCCGAATATTTTTCGTTGTCAAGGCTTTCCAGGGCTTTTTTAATGAGGGTGTTTTTTGCGACCTTCATTTCAACTTGCTTATCAAAGCAATGGCGGCGCAAACTATTTATTTGCCCCACGGAAAGGCTTTCTGTATCCGTAATATAGAAATTAGAATACTGAGAAAATTTATTTTTCAGTGCTTCTATTACTTCTTGTTTTTCTACTTTGTTCATGTTATTTGTTTTGTGCTTCTGAATTGTAAACATACATTCTAAAGCAAATAATTTATTTAGTTCTGAACTGATTTGGTATCTATCAAAATACCGGGACTCATGGTGCTTGCCATGCTAAGGCCTTTTAAGTAAATTCCTTTTGAAGTAGCAGGCTTCAACCTAATAATCGCATTGATCAGTTCCTGGCTGTTGGCTGCAATTTTATCAGGAGAAAAACTTACCCTGCCAATAGAGGCATGAACGATACCTACTTTATCTACTTTAAAAGCAATTTTACCACCCTTCACATCATTCACTGCGGCGGCTACATCATTTGTTACCGTTCCGGTTTTAGGATTTGGCATGAGGTTTCTTGGCCCCAATACTTTACCCAAACGCCCGATCTTAGGCATTACAGATGGAGTAGCGATAATTACATCCACATCGGTCCAGCCGCCTTCGATTTTAGTAATATATTCATCAAGCCCAACAAAATCGGCACCTGCAGCTTTTGCAGCTTCTTCTTTATCAGGAGTGCAAAGCACCAATACTTTTTTTGTTTTACCGGTTCCGTGAGGAAGTGAAACTGTACCACGTACAGCCTGGTCTGCTTTTTTAGGATCTACACCCAAACGAATGTGAAGGTCTACAGAACTATCAAATTTGGTAGTATTTATTTCTTTCACCAGCGCGGAAGCTTCTTTTAATGAGTAAGCTTTGTCGGCCTCAACTTTAGCGTTGGCTTCTTTTCTTTTTTTAGTAATCATTTTTTCAAAAGTTTATCTCTTTTTACAATTTAATTTTCCCACGGGGCATTTCCTTCTACTGTAAGGCCCATGCTGCGCGCAGTGCCGGCAACCATTTTCATAGCACTATTAAGGGTAAATGCATTAAGGTCAGCCATTTTATCTTTGGCGATCTCTTCTACCTGTGCCCACGAAACTTTACCTACTTTATTCCGGTTAGGCTCTTTACTGCCTGACTGGATTTTAGCAGCATCCATTAACTGAACTGCAGCAGGAGGGGTTTTGATAACAAAATCAAACGATTTGTCGCCATAAACTGTAATGAGAACGGGAAGAACTTTCCCTTGTTTATCCTGGGTTCTTGCGTTGAATTGTTTGCAGAACTCCATGATATTGATACCTTTTGAACCGAGCGCTGGGCCGATAGGCGGTGCCGGATTAGCCTGTCCTCCTTTGCATTGGAGCTTGACATAGGCTGTGATTTCTTTTGCCATTTTTTAAATTTTTGGTGTTAACGTCCGTCCCGAACTTCGGGGTTAGAACTCCCATTCTTCCCGATAACTACCGGGATTTTATAAAGAACTTTTTTGGGAGTGCAAAAGTAGGGGAATAGATTGGAATAAAAAAGAAAAAAGAATTGAATGAAGAATTCGTCATGCAGACACTGTGGCGCAAGCAGAGGATTTCTTCAAGTAATGGTAACTAATTTAGGCTTGTCTTTATTTTGCAAAATGTTTTTTATTTTTTCAACCAAAGGCAATATCGTTTCATAATTATTGTCGGGTACATTTACAATGATAAATCCGATGGAATATTTTGAAAGATTTTGTTGGTATTGCAGATTTTTGTCAGAGGTAATCAAAAAATCAAAATTATCTTTTTGCATAGCGGCAATTAAATTCCCGTTTTCTAATGAATTCCAATTTCTATCCCTGACGGTATATATTTCACAAATATCCTTCAAGCGGTATTTTATTTTAACAGGAAGGTTTTCATCAAGAAGCACTTTATACATATTCGGACGACTGAAATTTTAATAAATTCTCAAAATGACTCAGAACTTGTATTGCCTGCTCTTTGGTGACAGACGGGAAATCTTCTAAAAAATCATTTAGCGAATGCCCTGCTTTTAAATAATCAAAAAGGTTTTTTAGAGGAACCCTTGTATTTGTGAATACAGGTTCTCCGCTTTGAATATTTGGTGATATCGTAATAGGGATTGGCATTTTTTGTTTTAAAGATAAAAAATAATTTCCTACTTTTTCCACTTCTTCAACATTTTCTGCTTTTTCAAAATTGAATGAATCAATTAGTTGCAGTTTGCACTCCGAGAATTTCTATTTCTTTTAGTAAGAATGGTTCGTGGGACACGAACCAAGGGGCGGCGATAAAAAAGTAAATAGAAAGAGAAAATGGATTTTGTATTTTTTCATTTTATTGTATTTTTTTCTATCGATTTTATTCGCGTTGTATTATTCCCGTTCAATCGTATAACAAAATAGCTCGCCTTTTAAATGAAACAATATTTAATTTTGATTTTTAAATTTAAAAATACTATTAAATGATTCAATACAATCAATTAAAATCAGGAAATTTAGCTTTTTTTGAAAATGAAAAAGTAATGATTCAATCAATCTATTTCAACGATAGAAGAACTGACGTAATGTTTTACAGACAAACTCTTTTTCAAACCATAGAGGATTCTTGGGCAACCATTGAAAAATTTACTTCTATTCCATTAAACAAAAATATTTTAATGCAACTTGGTTTTAAAGATTCCTTTGATAAACAAAAAGAAACAATCTATTATGGATATAAGTTTGACAAATCTTTTTTTATTACCGAATTAGAGGGATGTTTTAAATTATTTTGTCATAAATTGAAATGGAAGGTTGCAACAGTTTCAAATGTTCATGAACTTCAGAATTTGGTTTATCTAATAAAAAAAATTGAATTGCCAATAAAGAATTTGATAAAACTCGATATCAAGGAATTTACAAAATAAGTTGATTATTTTGGATATAATATCTTTTGTAAATCATTTGATAAACTGAATTCCTTCGCCTCCACAAGTTCATTATACAACTTAATCGCTTCAGCCTTTTTATTTGTATCAGTATATAATAAAGCTAAAAGATAGGTGTTAAAATAGCAATCATCACACTCATCTTTTACTTCCTTAAAATACTTTTCCGCATTATCAAATTCTCTATTAAAATAGTAGCATGTTGCTAAATCAGTAAGTAAATCATACTCAGGACTCGGAACAGTTTCCATATATTTTTTGTATGAAAAAATTGCTTCCACGTAATCCGGAAGAATTTTGTTTTGATAGTAGTTACCTAAGGTTTTATAGATTTTATAATAATCTGGATCCAATTTCAATGATTTATCAATGTATAAATAGGCATTCTCAAAATCCTTCAAGCTCATATACAATTCAGAAATATTAAGGTAGGTATTACATAAAAAATCTGCGTTATAAGGATGTTTTTTCTCAATATCTTCGGCGATTTTTACAATGCCTTGCAAAAATGGATCTTGAGTTTTTTGAGTCGTTGTGATGTTTTTTGAATTGTAGTTTTTATTTTTAGATTCAATGAGGAAAAAATCAATGTCTTTCTTATAATATTTTATTGCAGTCTTGAGAAGTATTTTTCTTTCTTTGGAATTATAATCATAACGATCAGCACTCTCTTTAAACTTTTCTGCCAGAAAGATTGCCATTTGTGATTTTGATTCTAACAATTGAGAGTATTTTAAAAATATATGTTCGATTTTTTGGTAGATGGCTATGTTTGTTGTTTCCCTATAATACCAAAAATAATTATTGAAATATGTTTTTAAAGCCAAAGAGTTTTTAGGATCAAGTTGGTAGCATTTTAGAAAATAATTAAAGGCAACATTTGGGATACAATATTTCCCTGACCTTTTATCAAAATAAAAATCAATTAATTTTAAATATCCGTCATAAAATTTTGGATGATATCGAATAATCTTTGTCAAATAATAGTTTACGGAATCAGGTTCCACGAAATTTGCTGACTTTTCTTTGCATATATAATTTGTGTCATTGCTTTTTGAAACCTCTTTTGAGTATGCTCGATAAAAATCACTCATTCCATTCAATGCTATTGAAGAAGTATCGTTAATGCTTAGAGCTGCTTGAAAATACAGATATGCATACCGGCAATCATTTTCTTTCAAACAATAATATCCTGTTAGAACATACACCTCCGTAATTATTTTTGCGTTGTATGAATAATTATTGATTAATTCAATTGATTTCCCCAAAAGTTCATCAAGTTCATCTGGTGATAATGACCGATCATAGAAATAATAAAAGTTATCAGAGTAAGAGTGCACAAAATTTTTATCCAAGTTCAAAAAAAAATTTTGTTTAATAGCTTCCAATGCAACCTCAACAAACAAACTGTCTTGAATATCCGATCGTTGCAATATTGCTTTCATAACTCCGGTTGATTGAGCACCATTTTTTGCTTTGAATAAACTGTCTGCTAATAAAAGCAGTTTATTTGTTTCAATAGATGAGTAACCACCTAAATTCCCCTCTTCATTGTTTTTAGATAAGGTTGGATATCTTGCTGCAAGATCTAATACAAATCTTATTGGAATTGCGAAATTTAAGTTTTGTCCTTTTTCAAACTGAAAAGAAACTACACCAATTACTTGGCCGTCTTCATTTAACAAAGGGCTCCCGCTTGAACCATGAGATACAGGTGCAGTAAATTGAATAAAATCATCATTTTCACCTTTTCTAATTGAAGAAATTATTCCTTCAGTTACTGTATTATTTAATCCCAAAGGATTTCCGATAACAAAAATTTTTTCGCCTACTTCATTTCGCCCCGAATTTGCATTCAGGCCTTTTGTAAAATTCAAACCTTCTGCAGAGCTCAGAATTGCAATATCATTTTTGGAATCTGTTTCTATTTTAAAAGGTCCATCAGAATATTTACCATCAGAATATGATATTCTTATTTTTTCGAAACCTTTTATTACATGATAATTTGTAACAACAGCATTGATATCAGCAAAATAAAAACCGGTTCCGGTTGAAGTAGTACTATCTGTATCTTCTACCTCAATTGAGACTATATAGTTTGAGGATATTTTATAAATCTCATTCGCATTTAATTGGGCTTTGCAAACAAATATTGCAAATTGAAAAAGAATGAGACAAAGAAGTTTTGGTTTCATATAAATAATCTTATTGAATATTTTGAAGTCTTTAGTTTTTGAATTTGCCTATAGCTTCATAAAAATCAACATCTAATGCTTTGCATTATCAATACACAATTTATTAATTTTATTGTGAACACTCATTAAATCTTCTTCAACATTTGTATAATCTATTTGATATTTTTTGACTTCAAAAGAATTGATATAGTCATTTACATTTCTTAATTCAACGGTAAATTTCATGAATCCCTTTGTTGGCGCAAGCGTCTCGCTTGTGACATTGTAGTCACGAACTAAATTTCAATTCTATGAATTATTTCTCACCACTATCCGGACTGCAAAATTCTCTTGCACTCGGACCTTATTCCAAGCTGTTCTAATTTAAAAACATGTGCATCAATTTCATCTTCTTCCTCTAATGAAATGAGACTTTTAATTAACTCCAGCCGTTTTATAATTTTAGAAAGATTGATATTTTGATTATCTGACATAAGCAATTTGTTGAAGTAAATTTAATGGGAAACAGTAAACCGACAAAAAGCCCGATTTTTCATCATCATTTTAAGTAAGTTTGATAAAATGCAATTTCTTTTCCTCAAACTTTATTTATCTTTCCTCCCTAATTATGTCAAAGAAACAATTATATAATGCCTTAAAAAATGCACTCATTAAGGAACTAAAAAAGGGAGAAAAATCCGGTTTTATTGAGAACCATGACCGAAAAGATTTTATAAAAAATCTTCACGACAAGTATGTAAATGCTGAATTATAGTATTAGTGTCTACATATATGAAGAAGTAAAATAATTAACGATTAATCATCTATTTTCTCCGAAGCTATCACCATCCGGATCTCTCCATAACTAATATTTTCCGGCAAATTTTCTTTTAAATTTTTAGTGCCTGAAATGCCATGAATTTGTATCGCTTCTTTTATCAAGGATTGGTTTTCTTTAGAAACGAAATCATCAATATTTATTTGTTTACTGGCAATGAATGAAGCCAAATGCCCTTCAATTGTTGCTATAGCCATTTTTCTCTCTTCTGCAATTTCAGCAATAGATTTTCCTTCTTTATATAAATTGAATGACAAAATATTGGTTGGCGTTTTTTCTTCTAAAGATTTTTCTTTGCGTTCCCTTTTTGGACTGGCTTCTTTTGAAGACATGTTGCTTTCCAAATTATTTCTGCTGCAATAATCCTGTACAGCATCCAAAATCTCATCTCCATATTTCTCCGCTTTTGCTTTTCCAAAGCCACTTAATTTTATCAAATCTTTTTTAGTAAATGGTAAGAATGTGGCAATTTCTTTCAACGCATTTTGATTGGCAACCATAAAAATTGGCAAACCGGTCTCTCCTACAACGCCGTCCCGCCAGCGTTTTAAAGTATCGTACAATTCCGCATTTGATAAATCCGAAACAGATTGTTTTTTTCCGCTTGCATATACAGAAACTTTTAACCGGGGCAGCTCATATTTTATTTTATGCTGTAAAAATGTGGTGACAGAAAATAGCCCTTTACAATATTGTAAATAATAATTTTGAAGATGAAGCGCCAATAATAATTGATTCAAATATTCATTGATAATAGTAGCCGCTTCACGGTGCTCTGTTATTAAAGGATGATTTTGAATTGCGTCCTGAAATGCATTAAATTTCGGTAAGAAATGATTGGCAGCGTCATTAATTCTTTTTTGCAACGCGCTGTTTTTTTCAATCACAGGTTCCTGTTTCATCAAATCCCTTGTATGCCTCGTAAAATTCAAACCAACTGCCCTGTTTGCAGTAAACGAACTTTTGAGCTCATTTATCCATTTCAGCGATTCTTTATTTAGTTTTTCTTTATGTTCATTTATTCTAAATTCCAAAACTTCCAACAGCGTTTTGATTTCATCAAACGAAAATATTTCTTCTAATAATTGTTGTGTAAAAACCTGCCTTGCGCCTTCAAACCTCTCGGCAAGAGAACCTTTCGGTGTGAGTGTTTTCTGCCCATTGATTACATTTTCATTACTATAAATTGCTGCTGATGGAATTTTTGATAGTAAAACAATTCCAGCTAAACTAGTGCAGCGGCTCAAAGCCACGTAAACCTGCCCGCTGCTAAAAGCCGAGCCGGCATCTATCATTACTTTTTCAAACGTAAGCCCCTGGCTTTTATGAATGGTAATTGCCCATGCCAGTCTTAATGGAAATTGCGTAAATGTTCCTAAAGTTTCTTGTTCAAGTTTCCCTTCATTCCTGCTTACGGAATACCGGGTATTTTCCCATGTTTCGGGGGAAACATAAATTTCAAACCCATCACATTCAACAACAATTTCCTCCTGGCCCAATCTTTTGACCATTCCGATTTTACCATTGAAATATCTTTTTTCAGTATCATTTTTAAGAAACATTACCTGCGCACCCTCTTTTAAAACAAGGCTCCCTTCCGCCGGATACATATTCTCCGGAAAATCATCTTCAATTATTGCATTGTAAGTAAATGACGCTGGTAACAATTTTTGTAATTCACGGGCATTTATCAGATCCGCCTGGTTGTTGTGAGAAGTAAGTGTAATATATTTTTCTTCAAGAGCCGGGCGAAATGTTGGGTAAAACCTACTGTGCAAATCTTCAAAATCGTCACTATTCATTTGGTTGTTGCGTACTTTATTTAAGAGGTACACAAATGAATCTTCTTTCTGGCGATAAATTTTATTGAGTTCAATCAGCATCGGCATTTGCTCTTTTATTACCATGCTGTCAAAAAAGAATTCGGAAGAATAATATTCCTGCAAAATGCTCCATTCCTGCCGTGGCGCTACCGGAGGTAATTGGTATAAATCGCCAATGCACAATAATTGTACGCCACCAAAAGGAACATCATGCCTTCTGCGGACTGACCTTAAAATAGTATCAATCGCATCCATCGTATCGCAGCGCACCATGCTTATTTCATCAATCACCAACAGCTCCATCTTACGAAGGATTTCCTGCCGCCGTTTCACGAATTTCATTTTCCCAAGCAATTCACTTTTACTTGCCGAAGTAGGTAAAAATGGATTAAAAGGCAATTGGAATAAACTATGTAAAGTAACGCCACCCGCATTGATAGCAGCCACGCCCGTGGGCGCCGCCACAATAATATTTTTAGAACAATTTTCTTTTAAATATTTCAGAAAAGTCGTTTTTCCCGTCCCGGCTTTCCCGGTAAGGAAAATGTTCTCGCTCGTTTCGGTTACAAATCGGTAAGCGAGATCAAAAATATCGTTGCGTTCTATTGAGTTTAAATTTTCCATATTTTATAATTAGACAGGAAGGATTTAGCTTGCTAAAATAATGCAGACTTTAATGCCAGTTAGCAAAACTATTAGCCCAAATATAAAATATAGAAAATAGAAATATTGGAATTTGAAAATAATCTTGCTGACTAAATAAAAATTAGCCACGAGTTACAACCTTTCTTTCTTCTCCATTCTGATTCTCTTCCTCTGTTCTCACACTACTCTTCCCTCAATTTGTGTAACCCGTGGCTAAAAAGACTTAAGCCGAAGGCTTTCCGCCAATCAATAACAATTCATGGACAAGCACTTCAGTGGTGTACTTTTTATTACCATCTTTGTCGGTGTAATTATTATTCATCAGTTTTCCCTCGATGGCCACTTCTGTACCTTTGGATAAATATTTTTCCACCACATCTGCTACTTTCCCCCAGGCGATTAAATTGTGCCATTGTGTTTCTACTACTTTATCACCTTTCGCGTTGTAATAGGTTTCGTTGGTGGCGATAGAAAACTTTGCAAGCTTTTTACCTTTTTCTGTGCTTTTAATTTCAGGGGCATTTCCTAAATTGCCAATCAATTGTACTTTGTTTTTTAATGCGTTCATGATTTTGAGTTTTGTGCCTGCCGTTATCCGGCAAACTTGTTTTAAAAATGTTTTTATTTCAGTTGATGAATTTTGTTTTGTTTCATCAACACCGCAAAGATGCAATGGTGCAAAAGCCTTACTCGGTTATTATTCGTTTATAGTTGGATATAACCGTTTGTAAATGCTTGTACTTGAAAATAAAATTGTACCTTCCTTCTGAAAATCAATACCAATAAGCATGACAGCAACCGATACTGCCACCTGCCTCAACTGTAAAAAAACGCTGAAAGGGCGTACAGATAAGAAATTTTGCGATGATTATTGCCGTAATTCTTATAACAACCAGCTAAAAGCTTCGAAAAATAACCTGGTAAGAAATATTAATAACGCACTGGGAAAGAACCGCAGAATTTTAGAAAGTTTTTTTAATCAAGAAGAAGAGATCGCGAAAACGCACAAAGATAAATTGCTGGAAAAAGGGTTTCAATTCAAATATATCACTCATACATACACGAATAAAAAAGGGAATGTCTATTTTTTCTGCTACGATTTGGGTTATATGCCTTTGGACAATGATTGGTATTTATTGGTAAAAAGAAAAGAAGAAAAACCCGTCTAATCTCCAAAATAAAAATCCTTAATATTTCTTCGTTTACTGCATTACGCTGAATTTCTTCCGGCGTTAATAATTCCAAAAGAACAGCGCATTACAAGCTTCTCATAAGTTTGTTTTAAAGTGTCTTTTATTTGTTCCTGTTCCATTTCGCGAATTTTTGTCATGGCATATTGTTGAATCGTAACTAACGGAAGGATCATTTTCTCGCGCATATCTACGGAAAGCTGCTCCACCGGGTAATCTGCCATCAGTTCGTTGTTACCTGTAAGTTTTAAAAGGTATTTTTTGGTTATCTCATATTCTTCATAGATCATGTTCCATAGTTCACTGAACTTGCTATCTCTTGATAAATATTCCGTGAGTGGGAAATAACATTTCTTCATAGCCATTTCACAATTATCAATCAGTGTTTTGAAAAACAACGAATTTTGGTACAATTTTTTAAACTTCCCAAATTTCCCCTGCTCTTCCATCTTCTGTAAAGAAGTGCCGACGCCATAATAGCCCGTTACATTTTGTTTTATTTGGCTCCATGAACCAACGAAAGGAATGGCGCGTAAATCATCAAGGTTCATTTTGCCTTTTTTCCGTTTGGTTGGCCGGCTGCCAATATTAGTATCGCTGTAAAATTTTAAAGGGCTCACCTGCACGAGGTAATCCATAAAATCAGGATGGTTTTTTAGGGCAGTATATGATTTAAAACTTGCTTCGGCCAGCTGTTGCAAAAAATCTTCCTCTTCCTTTTCCAGTTTGGTATGCCTGTCTGCGAATATATCATTTGATATGCCCGCATTTAGTAATTGTTCAAGGTTGTATTGAGCAGAATCAATCGTTCCAAAATTAGAACTTACTGTTTGCCCTTGTATGGTTAATTGTATTTCTTTATTAGAAATATTTTTACCCATAGAAGCGTAAAATTTATGAGTTTTTCCACCACCTCTTGCCGGTGGGCCACCGCGCCCATCAAAGAAAACCACATCTATTTCAAATTCTTTAGAAATCGCAGTGAGTTCTTCTTTAGCCCTGTAAATACACCAGTTTCCCATTAAATAACCTCCGTCTTTTGTGCCATCAGAAAAACCAAGCATAATGGTTTGTACATTATTTCTGCGTTTCAAATGCTCGCGGTATTCTTTATTCTCGAATAAAGCCTTCATTATCGGAACAGAATTCTGAAGGTCCCCGATTGTTTCTATTAAAGGAACAATATCTACTTTCAATTTTTCTTTTTTCCATCCGCATAAAATAAATAAGCCATAAATCTGCATTACATGCAAAGGAGTTTCTGCATGGCTGATAATATAACGGTTACAGCCTCTTTCCCCATTGTATTGTTGAATTAATTTAATCGCTTTTATACTTTTAAAAGTATCATTTATTATCGGGTCGCCATAATCTTTTTCAGGAAGTTCTTTAGTGTTTTTTGTAAGGAATTCGATCTTTTTTTCGTCGCTTAATTTATCATAATCAGAAGGGAAAAAAGTTTTTGATTCGGCCATCGCGGTGAATACTTTTTTATGAATAGAACTATCCTGCCTGATGTCAAGCGAAGCAAAATACAAACCGAAAATATGCACCTTGTTGATGAAACCATCAATTAAATGGCAGAACAATCCATTGTGTTGATAGATTAAAATCTGCCTTACTTCATTTAGTATTTTCAGTATGTCTTTCTTAGTGATATCTGTGCGGTTGCCAGGAATAAAAATATTGTTGTATAACTGCTTTTCCAGGTCGAGCAAAAGTACATCTACTCCTTTGAAAGTAAGCCGCCGCCTTAGCCTCCTGATTTCGATATAATAACATTTGATAATGGCACCGCGCAAAGCATCCGCAACATTTAAAGTGGTTTCTGTATTTACAAAAGGGTTTCCGTCCCTGTCGCCACCAGGCCAGAATCCCATTTTAATAATTGGATTATTTTCATAATCCACTTCAGGGTATTTATTTTGTAAAAAAGAAACAATTCTTCCGGCTGCCTGGAAAAATACATTCTCGAGATACCACACCAGGCTCATTGCTTCATCAAAAGGAGTGGGTTTTTCTTTTTTGAAGAATGGCGTTTTCCCCAACTGCTGCAAATACATATTTATCCTTGCAGTATTATTTTCGGCAAGTGATTTAGAAAGGTCATTGATAATTCCCAAAACAGAACCCGGGTAAAATTGTGTGGGATGAGCCGTAAGCACGATTTCGACGGAAAAATTATCCAGTTTTTTTACTAATTCTTTTTCTTTTTTAAATTGAACGGTTTCTACTTCTAATTGTTTTAAAGTACCTGCTCCTGTAGTTTCATGAACATAGGTAAAAGCAGCATCTTCTAAAGCATCGAACAAAACCACCTGGCGTTCTACAAACTGGATAAACCTGAAAAGAAGGTCCAGTTTTTCAGGCTCTGTTTTAAATGAAGTGTCCTTGAAAAAAAACTCTTCGATAATTTGGGCAGGGCTCATTTTCTTTTTATACCCTTCCTCGCAAATATTCAAAAATAAAGACAATAGCATCCCTGTTTTTTCTATCCTGTAAAAAGGAAGGGAAGTAAAAAGGCTATTATATAATTGAAATTTTATACCGACATAATTTTTAAAATTCTCAAGGCTGTGCGAAGGGTGAAGCTCCATATGTTCAATAAATTAATTTGATTAAAAATCGCGATGAAGTTACTTCAAAAATCAATAATCTTTTTTTAACCTGTTCTTTTGATGGTATATTTGCAGCCGCAAACAATGAAAAAAATACTCGCCATATTATTCTTTGTAGTTTCTTTTTCCTTTCTCAGCCCAAAGGCAGGCGCCCAATGTTCTATATGCGCTAAAACTGTGATGCAGATGGGTAACAAACCTGCACAGGGTTTTAATAATGGAATTATATACCTCATGATTATTCCATACCTGGCAATTGGTGTGGTGGCTTATAAATGGTGGCAAAACGAAAAAAGAAAATCGTAAAAATTAATTTTTGCTAATCTCTTTTATAATTTTTCGCAAAAGCATAGGCATTAAAATTTGGCAATGAAATTTCTTTTGATATTCTCTCCCTTATTCTTTCTTTATCAAAGTTTTTCATCTTTTCCTTTTGAATTAATGACCATACTTTTTCGGCGAACAGGTTAATTCTTTGTTCTGAAAGATTATCAAATTTCCATTCTTCTATAATTTCATACAATTCCCTAATACCTTTTTTTTCAGTAGCCGTTGTTTTCAAAACAGGGATTTGGTTTTCTTTTTTATTAAAAACAGGGCTTAAAATCTGCATCAAGGTATTATAAAAATTTTGCGCCCCCGGCCGGTCATATTTATTAACTACAAAAATATCCGCCACTTCCATTAATCCAGCTTTCATCGTTTGAATACTATCGCCGCCCTCCGGCACTAGCATTACTACCGTGATGTCAGCTAGGGCAGCAATGTCTACTTCGCTTTGGCCCACGCCAACTGTTTCTATTATTATAAAATCAAACCCCGCGCTTTTCATTACGTCAGAAATTTCAAAAATTTTAGGATGAAGGCCACCCAATGATCCTTTGCTGGCGAGCGAGCGGATGAATACATCCGGATGATTGTACCAATCACTCATGCGGATCCTGTCGCCAAGCAAAGCGCCCTGATTAAAAGGCGATGATGGGTCTACACAAATAACCGCCACTTTTTTTTCTTTGGCAATCATTTCTCCAATTAGTGCATCTGTTAATGAACTTTTGCCAGATCCTGGAGCACCGGTAATTCCAATTATTTTTGCTGATGAAGGCTTTAAATTTAACAATAACCCTTCAAATCCGGGAGCCTCGTATTCTATTAAAGAAATAGCGCGGGCCAGTGATTTAAAATCTATATAAGTATTTTTTAAAATCATCAAAAAAAATTATACTTCAATGGAATAGGCGATTATTTTGCCAGATTAAAATAATCAAAAAAATATTCAGCAGGTTTTAAATTGATCCATGATTCACGGTTTTGATCAAAATCTTCAAAAGTAAATTGTTTGATTTGTTGTAAAGTATAATTCAATTTATTATCCGGCTTGCCCCATGTAATTATACCGAGGCCGTGATCGCAGTCTAGCGTAAAAATATTAATGTCATCACGGAAACTTCGCAAATGAAGAACAGTTCGCCATACATCCCCATTCCAGGTTTTTGTAAAATTCCTTGCTTTCCATTCTTCAAAAGAAGCTGCATCTGCTTTTTTCTGAGGGTTACAATCGTGCATAATAATCACTCCATTTTCTGACAAATATTTCAATGAATTTTCTACATCGTTTAATGCAAAGGAATATTCGTGCATCCCGTCAATCAATGCAATATCTAATTTTTTATCTGATAAAATTTCAGGCGCGTCTTCCTTAAAAAAATCATCACTTGTTTTTTTGAAATATTTATTAAAAATATTATAGGGGTTTACTAAAAGCTTACCCATTTTTCTCAAGGCATCAAACCGGAATTCAGGGTCCACAGCAATTTTGAACCGGCTTTGTACCTTAAAAAAAATGTGCCCGTTCAAAACGCCAATCTCAAGGTAATTGGACAATTTTTTTTGTTTCATTATAGTAAAAACTACTTTTCCCCTATTCATTTTACATTTGTTGAAATTATTCAGAAAATTTTAAATGAACCAAATAAACCTAGCGGTTTCTCAAAGCTAATTGTAAAATTTCTATTTTGACAATAGAAATTTTTTAATCCTTTCAATAAAAAAATGATGTTGATTTTCGATAAAAAATTTTTAGGTATAATTTGTGCCTCCTATCAGTAAACAAACAAATATTCACGATTCTTATTTTAATGACCAATTTTATTCCGATATTTCCTTTATCAATTGTGGTTTATCCACACGAAAGCCTGAACCTGCATATTTTTGAAACCAAATACAAACAGCTAATCAAAGATTGTTTAGAACAAAAAAAATTATTCGGCATGCCTGTGGTTGTCAATAATAAAATGCAGGAGTTTGGTATTTTGCTTGAGATTTTGGAAATATCTAAAACTTATCCGGACGGAGAAATGGATATAAAAACAAAAGGCACAAAAGTTTTCAGAATCCTTGAAGTGGTAGATCCTGTTCCTGATAAATTATATAGTGGAGCAATTGTAAATTATCCACACAATCATGGATATGGAAAAAGGTTGCTGATAAATAAAGTAATTGATGCTGCAAAAAAATTACATCAATTATTAAAAGTTGAAAAAGCTTTTGATAAAAATGAAGAAGATTTGTGGAGTTATGATATAGCACATACAGTTGGATTAACTTTGCAGGACGAATACGAAATACTTACTTTAATGAACGAACTTCAACGTCAGGAATATTTGAAAAGGCATTTGGCAAAAGTGATTCCGGTGGTTGCTGAAATGGAATCTTTAAAAGACAAAATAAAATTAAACGGCCATTTTAAAAATATTTCGGGCTTTGATATTTCATAAAAGGCTGAAAGCTGAATGCTAAAAGCTGAAAGCGTAATGCAGAAAGCAGAAAATTAATATCTCAATTTAAAAACATTCTCTATTTTGGCTGAAATTACACTTTGCTTTGATTTTGGGAATACAATTCTGAAATGCGGGGTTTTTATTTCCGGCGAATTAACAGAAATATTTTCGATAGAAAATGACAATGCCGAAACCATCGGTGGGATTTTGGATAAATACAAACCTACCAATACAATCTTTTCTTCGGTTATTGATCACAATCCTGATATTGAAATCTTACTTTCTGAAAGAAGCACTTATTTAAAATTAGATTCATTTGTAAAGCTGCCTTTTACTACTCCCGTAGGCAAACCAGAAACTATTGGGGCAGACAGGTTAGCACTAGCTGCTTTTGCTGCATTTTTTTATAAAGGCCAAAACACGCTTGTGATTGCGCTTGGCTCGTGTATTACTTATAATTTTATCAATAAATACAACAGCTTTATCGGTGGTAGTATTTCTCCCGGTATGCAAATGCGTTTCAATGCATTACATTATTATACTGCTAAATTGCCTGTGGTTAAAGTCGACTGGAATTTGCCTCTGATAGGCTATGATACCAGAACCAATATTTTAAGTGGCGTGCTGTTGGGAATGGCTTCAGAAATTGATGGAATCATCTCTTTGTACAAAGAAAAGTTTGATAAATTTAACGTGCTTTTAACCGGTGGGGATTCCTCCAATTTTGAAAGGCATCTTAAAAATAAGATATTTGCCGACCCCTCTTTGATTCTTAAAGGGCTATATGCGATCAGCAAATATAATGATGATATCAAAAATTAAAATTACCTGTTTAATACTGGCTGCCTTACCACTTTTTTGTTATGCCCAGGAAAATTCTCCTTATACAAGATATGGAATAGGAAACCTGATTCCCCAGGGAAATATTGCTAACCGGGCAATGGGTGGCATTTCTGCAGGAGTTTCAGATGCTACTATAGTAAATACAGTAAACCCGGCTACCTATAGTGGCCTGATTTATTCTACGCTTGACATCGGGGCGGAATATGACGGATTAAATTTAAAGAGTAAAGAACCAATTGGAAGTTTTAAATCTAACAATGGCATTATTTCTTATCTGGAATTGGGAATACCTTTGTTAAGTGGGAATAAAAAAGCGCAGAAAAATAAAATCTCATGGGGAATGGCAATTGGCTTAAAACCGATTTCAAAGATTAATTATAAAGTAGGCAGTGGCGCATATTCTATTGACAGTTCCCTCACAACTTATGAAGGAACAGGTGGTGTAAATGAAGCGTTTTTAGGAACGGGCATCAGGGTAAAAAATTTCAGCATTGGGTTTAATACCGGTTATCTTTTTGGTGAAAAAAGTTATAATACCCGTTTGTATTTTAATAACACTATTACCAGCCAGGATTCTAATTATTATTACAGGACACACTACGGATCCCAAACACGTTTTGGCGGAATATTTTTGGATGCAGGAATGCAATATGCTTTTAAATTTAAAAAAAGTAGTTTGGTTCTGGGAGCTTATGGTACACTACAAAAAAAATACAGCGGTTCAAAAGACGAGGTTCTTGAAACCTTCGATTATAACTCCCAATCCGAATCCCCGCAACCTATTGACACAGCTTCCTCCATCACAGAGAAAGGTAAAGTACAACTCCCTTCTACATTTGGTATAGGGTTTACTTATTCAAATCAACATGTATTAATAGGTGCTGATTATGAAACCACAAATTGGAGTAATTACAGCTTTTTTGGGCAAAAAGATTTTCTAAAAAACAGCTGGAATGCAAAAATTGGGCTTCAGTATTTACCGGCTACCGAAGGCGCCACAGGTTATTTTAATTATGTAAAATACAGGGCTGGATTTTCTTTTGGCCAGGATTATATTGATATAGAAAAATCGCTGCCCATTTACACGGTTAGCATCGGTGGTGCGTTTCCTATGAAATTAAAACATAATTTTTATGATAATCAATATAGTATCATGAACCTGACTTTTGAATATGGAAACCGTGGCAACAGCAATAATAATATTACGGAAAGTACTTACAAACTAAGCATCGGCTTTTCTCTTAGTGATATTTGGTTTCTCAGGCAGAAGTATCAATAATTGCCCAACCGCATTTCTGCTGATGAAGTTTACCTTCATGAAATATTTTGTAAATGAATTACCTGAAAGCCCATATTCCTTTTTTATTAAAAGCGCTTGTTCTTGTTACCTGTATTTATATATCTTCCTGTGAAAATTCTTTAAAAGATATTAATGAGGTTACTACCAAAAAAATAGGAGTTGAAACAGGAAAAGATGTAACAATAATTTATTCGATCGGAAGCGTAACCAAATCACGCATTACCGCTCCGTTAATGTTGCGCCACGAGGAAGCGGTCCCCTATATTGAATTTACAAAAACCATTCATGCCGATTTTTTTAACGACACATTGGGTATAGAAAGTAAAATGGACGCTCATTATGCAAAGTATAATGAAACGCAAAGCAAAGTTTTTTTAAAAGATAGCGTGGTCGTAATCAATACGAAAGGTGATACGCTTTATTGCAATGAATTATATTGGGACCGAAAAAGAATAGGTGAAGAATTTTATACAGATAAGCCGGTTCGCATCAGAACCCCGACAGAAGTATTAGATGGTGATGGATTAGATGCGCCACAGGATTTTCACAACTGGCATTTAATAAATGGCAGGGGAATTGTAAGAGTAGGATCATCAGAATTTCCGGAGTAAAAAACTCGGCAAATTCTACTTTTTTATTTTCATTCAAACAATAATTAAAGTATGGAATACAGACGTTTAGGAAAATCGGGCTTACAATTAAGCCTTGTAAGTTTTGGAAGTTGGGTAAGTTTTAAAAATCAGATTGATGATAAAATTGCCGATGAATTAATGGGAATTGCCTATGATAACGGCATCAATTATTTTGACAACGCAGAGGCGTATGCCAACGGAGAAAGTGAAAAAATGATGGGCCGCGTTTTGAAAATGAAAAACTGGGATAGAAGTTCATTTACTGTGTCTTCGAAAGTTTTTTTCGGCATTCACGGAAAAGATAATAAGCCCAATCAAAAAGGATTAAGCCGCAAGCACGTGATAGAAGCCTGCGATGAAGCTTTACAACGTTTACAAGTTGATTACCTAGATTTATATTTCTGCCACCGCCCTGATAAAAATACGCCAATAGGTGAAACGGTTTGGGCGATGAATATATTAATTCAGCAAGGAAAAATTTTTTATTGGGGAACCAGCGAATGGAGTGGCGTAGAAATAATGGAAGCACATCGCGTAGCGCAGGAATTCAAACTCATTGGCCCTACTATGGAACAGCCACAATACAATTTATTTGAAAGAAAAAAAGTAGAAAGTGAATATTTGAGGATTTATGAAACGGTTGGCCTTGGTACTACTATCTGGAGCCCACTTGCTTCCGGCTTACTTACCGGAAAATATAATGATGGAATTCCAGAGGGTTCCCGTTTGGCTTTAGAAGAAATGAGTTGGCTGAAAGATAAGGTGATGGCTGACGATAAAATAAAAAAGATAAAACAACTTTCTGCCCTTTCAAATGAATTGGGTGTTACTACTGCATCGCTTTCTATCGCGTGGTGTATCAAAAACCCACACGTAACTACCGCTATTTTAGGAGCAACAAAAAAAGCACAATTGATGGATAATTTAAAATCAATTGAAGTAATGGAAAAACTTACACCAGAGGTTTTAGAAAAAATTGAAAATATTATGCAAACAATTCCTGTAAAGCCGGAATTTTAAATATTAAATTCGCACACTTTATTTCTTAATAATTAAATATAAAAACTATGAGCAAATATGCAAACGCAGAATGGCAAGGAGCCAAAGAAGGAAAAGGAAAAATTTCAACAGAAACCAAAATACTGGATAACGCTCCGTTCACTTTCGCAACAAGGTTTGGCGATGCAAAAGACGGCACCAACCCTGAAGAATTAGTAGCAGCGGCACATGCAGGATGTTTCTCCATGAAATTTGCAATCGTTTTAAGCGAGGCGGGGTTTACTGCCGATAAAATCGAAACCAAATGTGATATCACTTTTGGCGCAGGCGCTATTTCAAAATCTCACCTTACCGTAAATGCCAAAGTACCGGGCATCAGCAAAGAAAAATTTGATGAATGTGCTAAGAATGCAAAAGAAAATTGCCCAATTTCAAAATCATTGAATTCTAACATTGATATTTCAATGGATGCTACTTTGAGCAACTAAGAATTTCATTGAAAAGATAAAAAAAATCCGGCTTATTTTATGCCGGATTTTTTTTGTAAAAACTCTATTCTATAAGTTCGAAATGTTGAATCTGGGTAGTAAACTAACAAATAATAAGGATTTCTATTCTCAGTTTTCACAGAAACCTAAATCACAAATCTTACCATTCAACCCGAAACTATTAGATATTTATTTTACAGTTATCTTATATTGCATTATATTTTTTTAATCATTGCTTATGCCAATACTTACGGTAGAAAATTTATCTAAATCTTACGGACGGATACAAGCGCTAAAAAATGTAAGTTTTTCTGTGCCAGAAGGAACAGTTTTTGGAATTCTTGGGCCCAACGGAAGTGGGAAAACCACTACGCTGGGAACTATCACGGATATTTTAAAACCTACTTCAGGAACGTACAAACTTTTTGGCGAACCTTCTTCAGCAGAAAGCCGTAGAAAGATCGGAACGTTATTGGAAACACCTAATTTCTATCATTATTTATCAGGAATAAAAAACCTGGAAATTGCTGCGGAAATAAAACAACATGGCAAAGAAGATATTGACCGTGTGCTAGAAACAGTTGACCTGACAAGAAGGAAAGATTCAAAATTCAGTACCTATTCTTTGGGAATGAAACAGCGGCTCGCCATTGCTTCTTGTTTATTGGGAAGCCCGTCTGTATTGATTTTTGATGAACCAACAAATGGATTGGACCCAGTCGGAATTGCAGAGATTCGTGAGCTAATGAAAAAATTATACCGCGAAGGAAAAACGATTATTATGGCGAGCCATCTTTTGGATGAAGTAGAAAAAGTGTGCACCGATGTGGCGATTTTAAAAAGAGGCGAATTAATTGTTTCGGGAAAAGTAAATGAGATTTTATCCAAGGAAGATATGGTGGAAGTTGCCGCAAAAGACCATCAGAAATTATTGGAAATTTTAAACAATTTGGCAGAAAAAATTAGGGTTGTAGATGATAACAACATGATAAAAATATTCTTTCCTGTAGGAAAAGCAGACCTTTCTGAAATAAACAGTTATTGTTTTAATAATGGAGTTGCACTTAATCATCTAACGCTTAAAAAACAAAGCCTTGAAGCAAGGTTTTTTGAACTGACCAATAATTAATTTTTTATGTTACATCTTCTGAAAATCGAATGGCTTAAAGTAAAAAATTACAAAGCATTCTGGATATTTATCATCCTTTATTTATTCGCTATTTTAGGAATTAATTACATCGGATTTTATATAAATGAAGTAGCCGTAGAAAGCATGCCCGCGAGCAAGGTGATTTTGGGAACTCCATATGCTTTTCCGAAAGTATGGCAAACAGTGGGTTTCATGAGTAGCTGGCTTTTATATTTTCCGGGAATACTTTTTATCATGCTGCTTACAAATGAATTTAATTTTAAAACTCACCGGCAGAATATTATTGACGGATGGACAAGGCAACAATTTATTACCGTAAAATTTGTGTTCGCACTTTTGTTTTCGTTGGCGGCAACCGTTTTTAATTTCCTGGTCGCGCTTTTGTTTGGGCTCATCACAACAGGCTCCCACTTTTCTTTTGCAGGAATGGAAAATGTGATTTACATATTTATTCAAACAGTTGCCTACATTACTTTTGCAATGTTTCTTGCTATTCTTTTCAGAAAAAGCGGTGCAGCCATCGCGGTATTTTTCTTATATGGATTAATATTTGAATGGCTTATCACACTTCTGGTCAATATGAAATTCAATCTTAGCCCAATCGGATATTTTTTGCCGCTACAGGTAACAGATGTGATGCTTCCTATCCCTTTTGGCAACAAAGTAATTTATAAAGACGCGCCGGACGTTTGGATAATGGTAATCGCAAGCCTGGTTTATATTGCCGGATATTATTTCTTTGCAATTAAAAAATTTACAAAAGAAGATTTATAGCTCCCGAATAGAATTTTGTAGTAAACCAACAAATATTACAGTTTCTTATTTTGATGGATTATTAGCCAATTCATCCAAGGCTGAATCTATGGAGGGATATAAAAAAGTAAACCCGGCAGCTTTTATTTTTTTATTACTAACCGTTGCGCTTTTTAAAATTTCGATACTTCTTTTTCCAAAAATTAGTTTTAGCATAAAAACCGGAACATACACAGGAATAAAAAATTTCCTTCTCATTTTTTGCCCTAGTTTAAGTATTAAATTTTTCTGGGAAACCGGTTCAGGGGCTACTGCATTATAACTACCATTCAAAAAAGTATTTTCAATTGCTTCACAATACATTCTGCATAAGTCATCAATATGGATCCAGCTTACTATTTGATTTCCATTTGCCAAAATGGAAGCGACACCGAAATTTAAAGGCGTTTTGTATTCTTTAAATGCCCCACCTTTATTGCTTAATACGATTCCGGTTCTTAATTTTACCAGCCGGGCTCCAAGCGTTGTAACCGGGCCTGAAGCTGCTTCCCATAAAACGCATGTTTCTCCTAAAAAATCATTTGAGGGTGGGTCAGTTTCAATAAAACCATCTTTTCTAATTAATTGGCCAGTGTCTTTTCCGTACCATCCAATTGCTGAAGCGGAAACAAAGGTTTTTAGATGATTATCATTTTCCTTTAAACAATTTAGTATCAGTTCAGCACTTTTTACCCTGCTGTCAATAATTGTTTTTTTATAATCGTCCGTCCATTTTTTGTCCATAACTCCGGCGCCTGCAAGATGCACAATATGGTCAGCCCTTTTTACCACCTCAACATCAATCTTTTTATCTTTTACATTCCAATAGCTGTAAGAAATTTTCGGATTATCTGAAACTTTTTCTTTTTCCCTTGCCAGGATAATAATATCATACCCACGTTCAATTAAATGTTGTGTAAGATGAGAACCAATCAATCCTGTACCACCGGAAATTAAAACAACAGGCATAATTTTTATTTAGTAAATTAGATTTCTCAAATTTAGCTTATTTAACTTCACCTTAAATTTTAAAAATGAAACCTTTATTGCTGGTTGTATTTTGCGTTCTGGGTGCAAATGTTTTTTGCCAAAATGTAATTTGCCCTGAAAACCCAATTGGAGAAAGAGTTAGAGATATTAGCTACTTTCAGATTGTGGGTAAAATTGGTGGCCATATTCTGGTTTATGAAAATGAAAAAACACAAAATTTTCTCCAGGTTTACGATGATTCAATGAAAGTGATAAGAAATATTAAACTTACTTTTCATCCCGAAAAATTTCTGTTTACCAAATTTATAGATTATCCTGATTTTGCATGGATGATTTATGTATACCGAAGAAATAACCTTGATTTTTTTGTAGCAGCAAAAATCAATGCAGATGGTGAAGTGGTTGGGGAACCAAAAGTTTTGGATACAACCCATGTGAGCGTTGGTGCCACTTTTTTCTTCAACATTTTGACAAGCAATGACAAATCAAAGATTCTAATTTACAAAGATCACAGGCAACTAGACCGGGTTGATTTATCGAACCTGGTTTTCAATTCTGATATGCAATTGATACACCATTCTGAAAATGTAACTTATTATAATAAAAATGAAGAGCTCTTTGAAAATTTTACTATAAACAACGAAGGCGATTGGATTTTCACGCGGGAAAAACACTCCAATATCGAAAGTTTTCCAAGATCTGAAATTTTGAATGCTCAATTGTACATTCAATATCACAATGAAGACACTTTTAGAATAAGGGAATTGCCACTGGAAAAAACACATCTTCAGACTTTATCACTCAATGTGGATAATCTGAACAAGAATATAATTCTAAACTCATTGTACTCCTCCAATTGGAATATTGCTGGAATTTATACAGCGGTATGGAACGAATCAGATACAAACTGGTCCACCTCAAAAGTTACCGAATTAGGTAAAACTATCAGAGGCCTTGCTAATCCAAAAGGTTCTGCCGAGACAGCCTTAAATGATTATTACATCCGACAGGTCCTTTTAAAAAACGATGGAGGTTTTATTGTTGCCGCAGAACAAAGGAAATCAATTTATTCAACGCCAAATCCCGATATACCTGACAGAAGCCCATCGTCTTCTTTATATGACACCTATCATCAAGACAGCCGGCAATTTCTTGGAAGTCCGAAAACTGAAGTTAACACACATGACTCAGCAGCGGAATTTGGAAACATCCTGGTACTGGATGCTGATAGCAGTTCCAATTTGCAATGGGGAAATGTAGTTCCTAAAAATCAATTTGGCGATTTGGATTTAGGCTGGATAGGTTTTGCTTCCGTTTACCGTGGCGACATGCTTAATTTTATATACAACGAACCATACAAACAGACCTGGCTGCTACAAAACCAGAGTGTTACTTCGGAAGGAAAAGTAAGTGCCAATCCATTAATGCGCGGTTTACAAAACAAATATATTTTTATGCCTTCACGTGGAAGGCAAGTAGGTACCAGCGAATTTATCATTCCGGTTATTCATAGAAGCAATCTTTGTTTTGCCAAAGTAAATTTTTAAAAATCATCTTGGTGAATCCATTGTTAAAATATGATACCAAGATAGGCTTAAGAAAAGATTGGCATTTTCCACATGGTTATTTTTCATAAATTAGTATAGCTTTATAAAAACTATTTAAGAAATAAGAACAGCGAAAAACATACTGAAAAATTACAGACTATTTATGAAAAACCTTTTTCTTTTTTTTATATTATCCATTTTTTATACTACATCTTTTTCCCAACAAATCACCTATTCGCAGCCTGAGTCACAGGATTCGAGGTCGCTTGATTTTCAAATAATAGGGAAAATTCATGATAATTTCCTCATCTACAAAAATATAAGAAACGATTATGCTATCTGTTCTTATGATAATTCAATGCGTTTATTAAATCGCGTGGGGCTTCGTTTTATGCCTGAAAAAACCTTAAATGTTGATTTTATAACCTATCCTGATTTCGCCTGGATGGTTTATCAATACCAAAAAAGAAGTACGGTTTATTCTATGGCGGTTAAAATAGATGCAGATGGAAAATTGTTAACCGACCCAATTCAATTAGACACTACTCATATCAATTTTTTTGCGAACAATAAAATTTATAGCACTATAAATAGTGAGGATAAGTCCAAAATAATGATCTATAAAATCCAGCGGAAAAATGGATTTTTTGATTTTACTACTTTACTTTTTAATGATAGTTTGCAACTGGTTCATGAATCAAAAATCCCGACTAATTTTGATGACAGGAAGGATTTGTTTAGTGATTTTTATGTTGACAATGATGGAAATTTTGTTTTTACCAAAGGAAATAAATCAAGCACAAAAGATTTTATTGAAACCCTTGAACTGGTAACAAAAAAACCAATAGAAGATAATTTCGTTTTAAACACTTTTAATCTTTCCGGAAACTACCTGGATGCTATTAAATTAAAAATTGATAATGTAAACAAGCATTACATAATAAATTCACTGTTTTATGAAAAAAAACATGGAAATGTAGCAGGCGTTTATACAGCAGTATGGGATATTAGCCAAATGAATACCATCACAGATGTTTTCCAAAATTTGGGAGACTCGGTGAGGAATATTGCGAAATCGAATGGAAATAATAAATCTGCTTTAAATGATTTTTTTCTGCGCAATATTGTTTTGAAGAAAGATGGAGGTTTTATTTTAACTGCTGAAGATTTCTATTCTCAATCGCGCAACACACCATGGAACCGGTATGATTACCTTTATGGTTACCCTTCCTTTTCGCCCTATAATTATTACAACATGATCTCTCCATATTCGAGTGGCATTTACGGAGGGTATGGTTATCCTTATTATAATGCACGCGAACCTCAGCGGTATTATTACAATAATGTGCTGGTATTGGATATGGATAAAACCGGTGTGCTGGATTGGGCGGGTGTTATCAATAAAACACAATATGACGATGAAACCGATAATTTCCTTTCTTATGCACCTATGCTCACCGAAGGCCAATTGCATTTTATATTTAATTCAATAGAAAGGAGAAATTTTCTTTTGGTTGACCATAGCATTTCTGGTTCGGGAAAAGTTACCATCAACGCGCCCTTTAAATCATTGGACCGTGGATACCAGTTTATGCCTCGCTATGGCCAGCAGGTAAGCGCTTCTCAAATTATAATTCCTTGTGTTTATCGAAATTATATTTGTTTTGCAAAAATTGAATTTCCATAATAAAGAATTGGCTTTTTGCTTTTCTATGAGATACAATTTTAATTTTTTATTTTTGTTTCTCAATTAAATATTTATTGTGACAGGAATTTTCAGGGCCAATAATCCACTAAATACTTTCCTGCTTTTAATATACGGGTTAATTTTAAAATTTGTGTGGCTTCTTCATCTGCAAATGCCCGTCATTCATAAATCGGATGGGTTTTTATTTAATAGTATTATTGAAGTTACCAAACCTTATCTGGATCCATTTCCCAAATCCTGGTTTTTCATAGCTTATTTATTGATTTTTTCACAGGCGGTTACTTTCAACCAGATAATTTCCAGCAGGCGGATGATGCAGAAGCCAAATTATTTGCCGGCAATGAGCTATCTTTTAATCAGCTCTTTTTTTCCGGAATGGAATGTTTTGAGCGCTTCGTTAATTGTCAATACCCTTCTCATTTGGGTTTGGTCAAAAATGAGTAACCTTAATACTAATCATCATCCAAAGTCTACTTTATTTAATGTGGGTTTAGCAATCGGAATCGCTTCATTTTTATACCTGCCATCTTTTGCCTTTTCCTTGTTTGTTATTTTATCGTTGCTCATCACCAGGCCACCTAAAGTTGCGGAATGGCTTATTACTTTTATAGGAGTAATTACTCCCTGGTATTTTCTAATTGCATGGCTCTTTTTAACCAATAAATTATATTCGTTCCGGTTTTCAGGGTTTGGAATTACCCAATCATCTTTTCATTTATTTTATAATGAATGGGCAGCAATTTCTATAATTGTTTTTTTGATTTTAATGGGCGTTTTTTTTACCTGGCGTTTTATGGCAAAACAGGTATTGCAGGCAAGAAAAAACTGGAGCCAGATGTTTTTATATTTGATAATTTGCCTTGGAATTCCTTTTATTATTATGAGCCATAATATTGGTTTTTGGATACTTGCACTGGTTCCTGCTTCAGCATTTATTGGATGCGCTTTTTATTATCCAGGAATAAAATGGATTCCGATGGTTTTACAATGGGTAATGGTGGCGTTTGTCTTTTATATGCAGTATTTTAAAAAATAAAGAGGGTTAATGATTAATTTTGCCATTAAATAAAAATGAATAAAAATGAAATTTGGTGTAGTGGTATTTCCAGGCTCTAATTGTGATCGCGACATGATAAATGCACTTCAAAATGGGCTCGCCCAGGAGGTGGTTACTTTGTGGCATAAAGATAAAGGCCTTTCTATGTTCAATACTTCAGATTGTATTGTCCTTCCAGGAGGCTTTAGTTTTGGCGATTACCTGAGATGTGGTGCTATAGCACGATTCAGCCCGATGATGCAAAGTGTAATTGAATTTGCCAATAAAGGTGGAAAAGTTTTAGGCGTTTGCAACGGGTTCCAGATTCTTTGCGAAAGTGGGCTTCTTCCGGGCGTTTTGCTCCAGAATTCTCATATGAAGTTTACCTGCAAAAACACTTTTATAAAAAATAAAGGCTCCAACGAGATATTAAAAATACCAGTAGCACATGGCGAAGGCAGATTTTTTGCAAAAGATAATGAACTGGAAGAAATTGAAAAAAACAACCAGGTTATTTACAGTTATTGTGATGAAAGCGGTGAAATCCACATTGATCATTCTCCCAATGGTTCGATACATAGTATTGCCGGAATTTCAAATAAAGAAAGAAATGTTTTTGGAATGATGCCTCATCCTGAAAGGGCGTGTGATAAAATGCTCGGTAATATTGACGGCAAAAAAGTTTTTAAAGAATTGTTTTCAATAAATTAGATTTTTCCTTCCTTTTTTTCAATTTTGAAAAATAGTTTTTATTCTTTTTTATTTATCCTTTCGGGTAAAAACCAGTAAACCAACCTTTAAGTTGATTTCTTATTTTACACAAATAAAAAATCCCTTCTAATTTTTAAAAGGGATTTCATTCTTGTGGGTTCAGAAGCTGATTTTATAAAGCAATTTGCTTTTCAATCATCATTTTTCTTAAATTAATTAGTCCATAACGCATACGGCCAAGTGCAGTATTAATGCTGCATCCGGTAATGGCTGCGATTTCTTTAAAACTAAGGTCAGCGAAATGGCGCATTACGATTACTTCTTTTTGGTCTTCAGGAAGCATGTCAAGCATTTTTCTTACTCTTGAGTGGCTTTGGCTCTGGATCATTTTTTCTTCCATTCCTGGCTCAGAAAAATTAAGTACTTCAAAAATGTCATGATTAGTACTTGTTTTGATAGAAGGGCTGCGTTTCACCTTCCTGAAATGGTCAATACAAAGGTTATGCGCAATACGCATTACCCAAGGTAAAAATTTTCCTTCTTCATTATAACGGCCACCATTAATGGTGTCAATTACTTTGATAAAGGCGTCCTGGAAAATGTCTTCGGCAAGAAATTTGTCCTTAACTAATAAAAAGATAGAAGTGAAAATTTTGTCCTTGTAGCGTTCTACAAGAGTTGAGAGAGCTTCACTATCTCCGTCGAGATAGAGGTGGATCAATTGTTGATCGTTCAAATTGTTCATGGTTTTCATTACCTGTTTTGAATTTTTAGGTTTAGGGATATTGTGTAAGCTCCTATTTAAGAGAAAACGATGAGGCAACTTAGTGCGATGTGCAGGAGGTTCTTCATTCTTTCTGGAAAATTGGAATGCTAAAATTAGAACATAAATCCAAACTTCCAAATGAAAAGCTAATTTTTTTTAGCATATTTGAAAAATAGAGTGATACCACTCTAAATATTGCGAAATACCACTTTATAATCATCGCCGTAAAATTACTATTTACTAATTTTGCCCTTCTGAAAATGAATAAAACTAAAATTTCTACCCAAAAAAATACGAAGGGTGCTTCAAATAATATATTTATAAAAGGAGCACGGGTTCATAATCTTAAGAATATAGATGTTGAGATTCCACGTAATAAATTGATAGTTGTAACGGGCGTTTCCGGCTCTGGTAAATCTTCATTAACGATAGATACTTTGTTTGCAGAAGGGCAACGGAGGTATGCGGAAAGCATGAGTGCGTATGCCCGGCAATTTATGGCGCGCATGAACAAGCCTGATGTTGATTATATTAAAGGCTTGTGCCCGGCAATTGCCATAGAACAAAAAGTAACTTCAAGGACGCCGAGGTCTACCGTTGGCAGCATGACAGAAATTTACGATTACCTCAGGCTTTTATTCGCAAGGATTGGAAAAACAATTTCTCCTGTTTCGGGAAGAGAAGTAAAAAAAGATGATGTAAGCGATGTAGTAAAGGCAATCAATAATTTAAAAAGTGGAGATAAAGTTTTAATGCTTGTTGCCTTCAGGCAAATGCACCACCGCGACTTAAAAGAAGAATTGCATATTCTGATGCAAAAAGGTTTTTCAAGAATTTATGCGGATAATAAAATCACCAGGATAGAAGATGTAGAAGAAGAAAAGGATTTAGAATCTTTTTTAGCTCATAAAACAGTTTATATATTAGTTGACCGTTTGGTAAAAAAAGATTTCGATGAAGAAGATAATCATCGTATCGCAGATTCTGTAAATACAGCTTTTTATGAAGGTGAAGGCGAGTTGTTGCTTGAAATAAACGGAAAAGATCATCTTCATTTTTCCAATAAATTTGAATTGGACGGAATAAAATTTGAAGAGCCGGTCCCAAATTTATTTTCTTTTAATAATCCGTATGGTGCATGCCCCGTTTGCGGTGGGTTTTCTCTTGTACTTGGAATTGATCCTGATTTAGTTTTTCCTGACAAAAGATTAAGTGTTTATGAAAACGCAATCGCCCCGTGGCGTGGGGAAAAATCAAGTGCCTACCGTGATAAACTTATCAAAGCTGCAAAACATTTCGACTTTCCTATTCATAAGCCGGTTATTGACCTTACTACTTCTCAATATAATCTATTATGGACAGGTAATGAATATTTCGAAGGCATCGACGAGTTTTTTAAAGAAGTGCAGCAAAATTTATATAAAATTCAGTACAGAGTTTTACTTAGCCGTTACCGTGGGAAAACTCTTTGCCCTGAATGCCATGGATACCGTTTAAGAAAAGAAGCTTTATATATACAAGTATCTAATAAAAACATTGGTGAACTTTGTGAAATGCCGGTAAAAGATTTGCAAAAATGGTTTGCAGAAATTGAATTATCTGATTTTGATAAAACGGTTGCCAAAAGAATTTTGATAGAAATAAATACAAGATTAAAAGTGCTTATGGATGTAGGTTTGGGTTATCTTACTTTAAACAGGCTGGCCAATTCATTAAGCGGCGGCGAAAGCCAGCGTATTCAACTTACACGCAGCCTCGGAAGTAATCTTACTGATTCATTGTATATTTTGGATGAACCATCAATCGGTTTACATTCTCGCGATACTGAAAATTTAATTGAAGTTTTAAAAAACTTACAATCGCTGGGCAATACCGTTGTGGTGGTGGAGCATGATGAAATGATGATGAGAAAAGCAGATCATATTATTGATATGGGCCCATTAGCTAGCCATCTTGGAGGAGAAGTAATTGCAGAGGGAAATTATAACCAGATTGTAAAAAACCCTGAAAGCCTTACTGGTAAATACTTAAAAGGGGAATTAAAAATTGAGCCTCCAAAAACGATCCGTAAATGGAACCGATCTATAAAAATAGAAGGCGCACGCCAAAATAATTTAAAAAATATTGATGTTGTTTTTCCCTTGAATGTTTTATGTGTAATTAGCGGCGTAAGCGGTAGTGGAAAAACAACTTTGGTAAAACAAATTTTATATCCGGCCCTAAAAAAAATAAAAGGGGAATTTGCTGATAAAGTTGGTTTGAGCAAAGGCCTTTCGGGAGATGTAGATTTTATTTCGCAAGTTGAAATGATTGATCAGAATCCTATAGGAAAATCCTCGCGCAGCAATCCCGTTACTTACATAAAAGCTTATGATGAAATCCGCGAACTTTTTAGCAAACAGCCTTTGAGCAAAATTCGCGGGTATCAACCAAAACATTTTTCTTTTAACGTAGATGGAGGAAGGTGCGATGCGTGCAAAGGCGAAGGCGAACAGGTAGTGGAAATGCAGTTTCTGGCGGATGTTCATTTGGTTTGTGATGTATGCCATGGAAAAAGATTTAAAGAAGAAGTATTGGAAGTAAAATATAATGACAAAAATATTTTTGATGTACTTGAAATGAGCGTGGATGAATCAATCGCTTTCTTTGAAAAAGATAAATCTTCTTCAAAGAAAAATGAAATTTCCGGTGCAGATATCTCCAAAAAAATTCAACCTTTAAGTGATGTAGGATTGGGTTACATTAAATTAGGGCAATCCTCAGATACACTTTCCGGCGGTGAAGCTCAACGGGTAAAGCTCGCCTCATTTTTAGGAAAAGGAAAAGGGCAGGGGAATTTACTTTTCATTTTCGATGAACCAACAACTGGGCTTCATTTTCATGACATAAAAAAATTACTGGCTTCTTTTAATGCATTAATTGAACAAGGGCATTCTATTATTGTGATCGAACATAATACCGATGTAATAAAATCTGCAGATTGGGTAATTGACCTTGGCCCAGAAGCAGGTGATGAAGGTGGGAATTTGGTTTACGCAGGAATTCCTTCAGGTTTGAAAAAAATAAAAGAAAGTTATACAGGAAAGTATGTTTAGGCTATCTCAACCGGTTACTTTCTTTTATTAATCTGGAATCTTTATATATTCCTCTTGATGCCATTATAAGAAAAATTATTATGAGAATATGAAGGATTGCCCAGATATTAAAATTCCCCTGTGTAAACTTTTCGGTTTCCCTGATGTAAAGGAAAACTATCAGGCATTCCATTAAAATTGCAAGAATTATAATCCGGATTTGAATACTTCTGTGTTTAAATAAAAAAATATTAATAATAATGCCAGTCCCAAGAGCGCTGGTAAGAATCAGAATTAAAAAATTATCTGTGGCTCTCACCAAATGATAACTTCCATCTGTAGCCATCGAAGTAACCACATCAGCCCCGTTTTGAAGAACAAGAGTGCCACTGTAAAATGAAAATTTAATAGTAAGAAAAACAGCGATTGCTGCCAGTATCATCCAGATGGTTTGTACACGTTGTATCATGATAAAAATTTTAATACGAATGTAAACACAATATTTTTACAATAGAAAAATAGAAAACTTAAACTAAGCCCGGGTACAAAGGAAATCCTTTCATAAATTCTTTTACATCGCTTTTTACTGAAACAATTGTTTTCTCATCATCCAGGTTCATTAAAACCTTATCAACCAAATCAACAACGGTTTGCATATCATTCTCTTTTAGCCCACGGGTAGTAATTGCAGGTACTCCAACACGTATGCCTGAAGTTACAAACGGGCTCTTATCATCAAAAGGGACAGCGTTTTTGTTTAAAGTGATTGCCGCTTTGTCAAGGGTTTCCTGTGCTTTTTTGCCCGTAATATTTTTATTTCTAAGGTCAATTAACATCAGGTGATTGTCAGTGCCATTGCTGATTAAATCATAACCTTTTGCATTAAAAGCTTTGGCCATCGCCTGTGCATTGGATTGAATTTGTTTTGCGTAAGCGGTAAAATCTTCGCTCAATATTTCGTAAAATGAAACCGCCTTAGCCGCGATTATATGTTCAAGTGGGCCACCCTGTGTACCAGGAAAAACAGCCATATCCAATAAATGGCTCATCATTCTTGTTTCACCTTTTGGCGTTTTTAATCCAAAGGGATTTTCAAAATCTTTTCCCATCAAAATAATTCCGCCTCTTGGGCCGCGAAGAGTTTTGTGAGTGGTAGAAGATACAAAATGACAATGTTCAAATGGAGATTTTAATAACCCTTTCGCTATCAAGCCTGCTGGATGAGCCATATCGCAAAAAACAAAAGCGCCAACTTCATCTGCTACTTTTCTTATTCTTTCATAATCCCAATCGCGGCTATAAGCCGATGCACCACAGATAATCATTTTTGGCTTTACTTCTCTTGCTTTTTGTTCCAGCATTTCATAATCTACCAATCCTGTTTCTTTTACCACTCCATAAAAATGAGGCTCATATATTTTTCCTGAAAAGTTAACCGGTGAGCCGTGAGTCAAATGCCCACCCATACTGAGGTCGAGGCCTAAAATTTTATCTCCTGGTTTTAAAACTGCAAACATTACGGCGAAGTTTGCCTGCGCACCACTGTGGGGCTGAACATTTGCGTATTCACAATTAAAAATTTGTTTTACGCGGTCAATAGCCAACTGTTCAGATTCATCAACAAACTCGCAACCTCCATAATATCTTTTTCCCGGATAGCCTTCTGCATATTTATTGGTCAATACACTTCCCATTGCTTTTATCACTTCGGCAGAGGTAAAATTTTCAGAAGCAATTAGTTCAATTCCTTCGCGTTGGCGGTTCAATTCTTTATTGATAATATCAAAAATTTGTGTGTCTTTTGGCATGAAATAAAAATTTGCGCAAACCTACAAAAAGAAAGCCGAATGCAAAGGCAAAAGGTGGAAGGCGAAAGGCTGAAAGCTGAAAGCAAAAAGCTGAATCCGAAACATTTACTATATTCACATCCCTTTATTAAAAATGCTTGATAAACTTACAGATTCATGAAGGCCATTATACCTGTAGCAGGAGCCGGGACTAAATTGCGCCCGCACACATATACCCAACCAAAAGCTTTGATTCCTTTGGCAGGCAAAACGATTTTGGGTATCAACGTAGACCAGTTGCATGAAGCTGGTATCAATGAATTCATATTTATTGTTGGCTATCTTGGTGAAAAGATCCAGGATTACATTAATGCAAAATATCCAAAACTGACCTGCCATTTCATTTATCAAAATATTAGAAAAGGAACCGCGCACGCAGTAGACCTTACCAAAGAATTAGTTAATAATGACGAAGTATTTATTGCGTTAGGCGATACGATTTGTGAGTATGATATCAAAGCGGTTCTGGCTTCTCCCCATTCAATGTTAGGAGTGAAAAAAGTTGATGACCCCCGTGATTTTGGTGTGGCGGAAATCACTGAGAATGGAAATATTAAAAAGGTAGTGGAAAAACCTGCGATTCCTAAGTCAAATATGGCGTTAGTCGGGCTCTATAAAATCAGGGATTCAAAATTATTATACAGTTGCCTTTCTAATATTATCACCAATGAAATTAAGAGCCATGACGAGTTTAATCTTACCGATGCGCTCCAATGTATGATTGCCGGTGGCGAAATTTTTAAATCTTTTAAAGTAGAGAATTGGTTTGACTGTGGCAGGAAAGAATCGCTTTTAGAATCCAATTCTATTTTATTGCAGAAATTCGGAGGCTCTATTGCCGAACCAAATCATTTTGAAAATACGATTTTTATTCCTCCGGTGAGCATTGCAGAAGGCTGCGATATTAAAAATTCAATTATAGGCCCACACGTCGCGATGGGCGAAAATACCGTCGTTCATTCTTCCATAATAAAAGCTTCTATCATCGGTTCTTTTTCAAAATTATATGATGTAGTCCTGGATGATTCTTTGATAGGAAATGATACGGAAGTGATTGGTGAAACCCGTTCACTGAACATCGGTGATAATACAGAAATTAATTTGGGGTAATTGATTAGTTAATTTGTGGATTAGCTAATGTGCCAATGTAGTAAAGCAACAAATAATCCATATTTCTGTTTTGGCTTTTCAATTTTAAATTATTATGCCTAAAATTTTTCAATATCTCAATTTTAGTATTTTTATTTATACTAATGATCATTTACCGGTTCATATACATGTTTCAATTCAAGACAGGCAAGTAAAAGCAGAATTAATATGGGCAAATGATCAACTTGAAATTCATTTTAAAAAAATAAGAGGATACCAACCATTAACAAATAGTGAATGTAAAGATGTAGCTATCTTTGTAAGGAAATACGAAAAAAAAATCAAAGAGAAATGGGACAAAATAATGTATTACAATCAATCGGTAAAAGTAGAAATAGTAAAAAAGAAGCTTTAAAGATTTCTGATGCTTCTCTTCTGGAACCGTTTGTTTTAAAGGTTTTTTTTAATAATAATAAAACCAGGATTATTGATTTCCGCCCCTTTTTTAATACACTAAAAGGAGATTATAAAAAATACAATACAGTCTCGGCTTTTAAAAGATTTACAATTCAACATGGAGAATTATGGTGGGGGAAAAATGCGGATATTCAATTTCATCCAATTGATGTTTATTATAATTCCCTATTAAATCCAATTCATGACGAATTGAGTGAAGACTTAATTATTTTATAAGGATTGCCTTATTAAAGTCAGTAAACAAAGAAATAAATATTATTTCTATTTTTGGCTTTTTCAATTAAATTCCCTGAATATTTTAATACCATACACTTTTTGAATAATCTCAAAAATAACCGCGTTAGCGAATTGCTGAATGTAACATACCCAATCATCCAGGCAGGAATGGTTTGGGCAAGCGGATGGCGTTTATGCAGCGCAGTTAGTAATGCCGGCGCTTTGGGAGTTATTGGTTCAGGAAGTATGTACCCGGATATTCTTGAAGAAAATATAATCAAATGCAAAGCTGCAACCAATAAGCCTTTCGCGGTTAATATTCCTATTCTTTATTCTGATATTGAAAATCATTTAGAAATTATTTTTCGGAATAAGATAGAAATTGTAATCACTTCAGCAGGAAATCCATCACTTTATACTCCCATTTTAAAGGAACATGGAATAAAAGTAATTCACGTAGTAAGCAGCAAACGTTTTGCTGAGAAAGCTGAAAAAGCAGGTTGCGACGCAGTAATAGCAGAAGGTTTTGAAGCAGGTGGCCACAACGGAAGGGAAGAAACCACCAGCATGGTTTTGATTCCTTTGGTTTCTTCAGTAGTTTCCATCCCGGTAATTGCTGCAGGCGGAATAGCAACTGGAAGGCAAATGCTGGCGGCGATGGTTTTGGGGGCAGAAGGCGTACAAATAGGCAGCAGGTTCGTAGCGAGTGAAGAAGCCTCTTCGCACATCAATTTTAAAAAAGCCATTATCAATTCATCAGAAGGCGATACTGTATTAACCTTGAAAGAATTAGCGCCTGTAAGAATAATGAAAAATAATTTTTACGAAGAAATTTTAAAAGCGTATCAAAATAACGAAAGCGTTGAAAGCCTGCAAAAACTTTTGGGAAAAGGAAGGGCCAAGAAAGGAATGTTTGAAGGTGATTTGGAAGATGGGGAATTAGAAATAGGACAGGTGAGTGCTTTAATAAATAATTTAAAACCCGCTTCAGAAATTATTAATGAAATATGGCTGCAATTCAATGAGGCGTTGAAAAACCCTTTAAAATAAAACTTATATTTTAGCGTTCTTGTTGTTAATACACAACTTGAACCCCTAATGAATCTCCTTACTAAAGGTATTAATATTCAAAAAATACTGATACTCCTGTTTTGTTCAGCGTTTTTATCGCTGTTTACATACAATAGTGCCTTTGCGCAACTTCCTTCAGAGCAGGATGATATGCAGATTGACCCGAATGCATTAAAGAATGCTTCTCCTTCGGAATTGATGAATTTTTTACAGGATTTTAATCAGCAAAAGCAAAAAGCCGGAGAAGATGTGCACAAAGCCAGCGTTGATCTTTCCAACCGGAATGTCATTACAAAAGACAGCACTCAAAAAGACAATATTAAAAACACGTTAACAGGACCGCAATCCGTTTACGGAAGTAATATTTTTCAAAACAGCCAGATACTTCAGCTTTCAGAATTATCTACCCCGCCACCGGATTACCCGATTGGTGTAGGAGATCACATAGTAGTTTCTCTTTGGGGCGGTGCCGATTTTGAACAGGATTATATTGTGGCCCGCGATGGCTCCATTTTTCCACAGGGTTTAGGGAAAATAACAGTGCAAGGTTTAAGTTTTGAAAATGCAAAATCAATAATCTATGCCCGTTTTAAAAAGGTGATTCCGCAATCTACCAATATTTCTGTTACGCTTGGCCAGCCTCGTTCTATCGTGGTTCAGGTTACAGGAAATGTGGCTAATCCGGGCCCGATTGTAGTTTCAGCATTTACCAATGCTTTAAATATTGTAGCAATGGTCGGCGGAGTAACTGAATATGGGAATATGAGGAAAATCCTTATTTCCCGTGGCGGAACGATTATTGATTCAATTGATGTTTATAAATACCTCAGCACAGGCGATTTTGGTAAACATCTTTACCTTGAAAATAATGATTTTGTGATCGTACCTTTTTATGATAAAAAAGTGCTTGCAAGCGGAGAATTTAAAAGGCCGATGTATTACCAGCTAAAACGGGGTGAAGGGCTTTCAGCATTAATGAAACTTACCGGAGGTTTTACCCCGGATGCTTATGCTTCGGGAGGAATGATCATCCGGAATGTGGGTGAAAAGCAAACCATAAAAACTATCAACCTAAATGCTATCGGGATGATGGCAGACGGAAAAATTACAGATGAACCATTATATGATGGTGATTTGATCATGGTAAACCCAATTAATTCTGGCTTGAGCAATAAAGTAATAGTTAAGGGTGAAGTGGCTTATCCTAATGTTTACGAAGTAAGAAAAGGAGACCGTTTATTTGACCTGATAAACAGGGCAGGCGGTGTAACACCCAATTCTTTCTTAGACCGCGCTTATGTTTATAAAGGAGCTGGTGATTCGACCAATTTAAAGTCGGATAAAATTGATGTAAACCTTTCGGACCTTAATAAAAATGAGAATAGTAAATATAATATTCCGATAGAAGCCAACGATGTAATTGAAGTATTTAATAAAAATCAATTTTCTGACAGGCAGTTGATTTCAATAGAAGGAGAGGTGCGCAAACCAGGAAAATACCAGAAATATGGTGGAATGACTTTAAAGGACCTTTTATATTTTGCCAATGGCCTTAAGCCATCTGCTGAATATGGAAGTATTATTGTTTCAAGCATTGTGGATATTGATTCTTCGCAGCTAGGTATAAAACCAACTCAAACAATCGTAAAAACTTATTCTATTCAACAAGACCTTGATTTGGATTCCGTAACAGAAAACGTGAGGCTGAAACCTTATGACCAGGTTTTTGTGAGAAAAAATCCAAGATTTAATTTGCAGGAAAATGTAAAGATAGAAGGACAGGTAATTTATCCGGGAACCTATCCTAAACTTAATAGTGAAGAAAGACTGTCTTCATTCATGGCAAGGACCGGCGGCCTAAGGAAAAACTCAAATGCAAACGGAGCCATACTTTATAGAATGCGTGATACCTCAATAGCATCAAATTCATCCCAAAATATTCCGCAAACAAGGTATATTAAAGATGCAAGTGGCCAGGTAATTGACAGCGTTATTTCTTCACCTTCAGAACCTATAACTATAGATCTTAAAAAAGCAATTGACAATCCCGATTCGAAATATGACCTCGTTCTTGAGAATGGAGATGTAATTTATGTTCCTGAAATAAATCCAGTTGTAACAATAAAAGGGGCTGTCCAAAATCAACTTAGAATTTATTTTGATAAAGGCCATACTAACCTTAATTATTATATCAGCCAGGCTGGTGGATTTTCAGAAAGGCCCTGGAGAAAAAGGATTTATGTAACTCTTGCAAACGGAAAAAGTGAAAGGACAAAGAATTTTGGATTCTTTCATTTCTATCCTAAAGTAAAAGAAGGAAGTGTCATTAATGTGCCTGTAAAACCACAGGGCAAAGGGTTCCCGGCTGCTATTTCACAGGGATTTATAAGTACTATCCCTATCGCTTTAATTTATTTAATAACAAAATTATAAGGGCAGATGACTTCGCAGGAACTGACGATAGAATGTATTAAAAGAATAAAAAAGCATAGGCTTTTCATTATCTGCTTTGCTCTTTTTATGGCGGCAGCCCTGGTAATTAACGCATTGAAAACACCTGTAACTTATACTTCAACAGCCACTATTTTTCCGCTTACCGGGGGGAATGACAACAGTTCACCTTCATCAGCGTTAAGCGCATTGTTTAGCGGCGGTGATAATTCTAATAATTCTTTCACAGATGAAGCTTCAGTAAATATAATTGAACTTGCCTTAAGCCGCACCACTCGTGCTGAAGTCGCACAGATGAAAGACAGCTCGGAGGGGAATAAATCGATTGCAGAATTATTAATTAATGATATCAATAATCATAGAAGTTTCCTTGAACCAAAAATAGAAATTCCTACTAACCATTTCAGCTTAATTTCAAAAGCGGCAAATATTCTCGAGCAAGGATTGACAGCCTCAATCAATAAAAATAATAGTTTTGTGCTAACCTATACTGGCCGGAGCCCCGAATTGGTAAGAACAGTGAGCTATGGTTTTATTGATAAAATTTCAAAATTTTATATTGACCTTAAACGGGAAAAAGCAAAACGTGATTTTGAGTTTGCAACTGGCAAAGTTGATTCTTTAAGAGGTGTAATTCATTCAAAAGACAACGAACTTATTGCTCTTGATAAAAAGACGCTTTTTACCAATACTGATAAAATGGAATTTAAGGTTCCCACTGAAAATTTAATAACAGAAAAGCAAATGCTGCGACAGCAATATGCTGTGGCAGTTGCCAATCAACAAAATGCCGCTTACAAATTACAAAAAGCAACTCCTGTAATGAAAGTGCTTGATTATCCTGAAGCTCCTTATGATGTGCAAAAAAAATCACCAATTGTTTATGGATTGATTGGATTTTTTGCCGGTTTAATCATTTCAATTGTGTTTTTCACATTCAGGATTTTTCTTCAATATGCAAAAGAAGAAACCAATAAAGCTATTTATGGAAAAGGTTATTCTGGCAGCACTCAAAAGAATAACATCGCGGCATAATCCAACAATGCTTAATTCGCTTAAGCATGAGCGTTAGTAGCTGTAAAAATATTTCATTTATAAAGCAATGAATACAAGATGACTTTTATTTGCAGGTAACCATTCCTGTTATAATAAAATTATTTACACAGTAAACAAACAAATTCATTAGATTTTTATTTTCATAAATTAAAGTTCTAACGTGCCGTTTCCTAAAAAAATATTTTGCATCAACGCTCCGGGAGAATAAGGCGAAGGCGGCATTGGCGGCACCTTTATTGCTTCATTAGTATTTATTTCAATTTCGTTCCCTGCTTTTTTCTGTTCTGCGATTAACCAAACGTTGGCATTTCCTTTCCATTTTTTTACTTTATCAGATTCGTTTAATTTCAACTCAAAATTATGTTTCCCGGTTTCAGTAAATTTATAGGAATAAGTTGCCCAGTTCCCTTGTTGTATCTGAATGGTTGGCGTTACTTTTTTACCATCAACATTTAAAGAAATCCCAGGAAAATCTTTGCCGCTGAAGGAAGTATCAGGCTTGAGAAATACAACATACCTCGTGGAAACAACATCGTTTGATAAATTAATATCCGTTTTGATTTCGTTATTTTTAAAATTATTTTGCTGGTTAGCCAGTGGTTCTTCCTGTGAAGAAGCAACAATATTCAACTGGTCCACATTGGTTTCTTTATTATCAATTTTTACAGATTGAATCATTGAAGGGTTTAAGAATTTTATGCCGCCAGTGTTATTAAGCAAATGCAAATTATATTGCTGCCCTTCATTTTTTGTTACTTCAAAATCTGCACCGGCGAGCAACGGCCTTTGTGCATTTTTTAATGGGTATACTTCGTAAACCGCCGCTTCATAGCCCTGCAATGGAAGCGTGATTGTAGCGCCTGCAGCATAAAGGTTTGGCGAAATCCAATGAGTAGGAAATGTTCTTTCCAAAACAAGTGAGCACGCAGAATCTGCAAGGCCTTTCCCAGGGTCAAGTTTTATGGTAATTGATTGTGGCTGCATTATAGGGTTGCGTGCTGCAATAATTCCGCTGTCATTTTTAAAATGTAAATAAGCATAAGTTTCACCCTTAGTCGGGTCGCCGCCTACCATATAAGTTTTATTCAAAACCGGGAAACGCTCTTTTGCCCATGCCAGAGATTCGCTTAAAACTTTCCATTCATCCGGGTTGAGCAAGTCAGGAGAAATATACATTTCATACATGCTAACGCCTCTTCCAAAATAAAATACGGCATCGTTTGCAAATTTATCCAGCGGGTCATCTTCTCCTCCAAGCCTTTCCAGGTTACCTTTTATTACTCCATGCGTCATCAGGTTGCTAACAGGAAACCATACATCCTGGTTGTGAAAATCATCATACAAAACAAAATCCTTGTAAGTGACCGCTCCGTCCCTTTCATTCACTGAAGGCACATCTGCATAGCCATAATCTTCGCCCTGCATCCAAATCTGGTTGGCATATTTTAACCACCATGGGCTCATCCATGTACCGGAAGTAATGTTTAAATATTCATTTGGATTTACTGCCCTTACTGCTTTACATTTTTCAATCACACTTTCCATCGCAGCACTGCGTGAAAGGTAACCAACGGCATGCCCACTTCCGGGTTCGCTGGAAGAAAACTGAATGCCATCCCATTTAAAATACCCAACTCCATCTTTGGCCAAATCAGCAGTTCTTTTTTCAAATAAATTACTGTATTTCGGCCCTGCGATGTCCATCATTTCATCATTAGCAGTGCTGCCAACCGTTTCATAACCGTGCGCTTTCATCCAGTTGATTCTGCGCATCCGAAAAGAATATCCGCCTGTTGGCCCAAACCAAATTCCCAAAGTAGTGCCTAATGGTTTTAATGCATTTACAATTGGTTTCACTCCATGTGGGAAAGTTTGCGGACGCATCTTCCAATCGCTTTCATATATATCCCAACCATCGTCCAGAACAAATGCATCAAGATTAATTCCATATTTATCAACCATATTCTTTTTGAAAAGGCTAATAATGTTTAGGATATTTTTTTCATTCATCACATGAGAAGGCTCTACTCCGGGATATTCCGGCGAACGCAAATCGTACCAGCTATTGTAAAGCGTGTATGGCCTGTTGGGTGCCACTCTTACATCCGCCAGGTAATTAAAAAACCAATCTTTTACATAATTATCCGGTGCTAAACCTTCAACCATCCAATCGCTTTCTACCCAATCTTTGCGAATCACTTTTCCGATTAATTCGTGGCAATCAAGTTCGAACCCATTTTCATCCCGCTTAACTACATTGGTAGCTGTAGGGTATTCAATGCCGAAAAAAACACCACCGTTAGTAAAATCTACCGCACAGGGTTGCCCAAATTCCCCTTTCTTGATAATGCGTGCTGCTTCTTCCTGCGTATTTTTATTATTTTTAATTGACAGGTAATTATTACTACTTTCCTGGCGAATCATATAACGGCCACCAGTAAACGAAGAAATATTGCCAATTTCCCCTTTCCTTGAAACGAAAGCCTGGAGCCAATTTTTTTGTAGAAGCGTATCCTGTAAAGCAATTTTTCTTTTGCTATAAAATTTATCTGCCAGCAATTGGTAAGTCAATTTTAATTGTACCGTATTGTCTTTATCAAAAGGGGTAAAATATAAATTCAACTCTTTGCCTCCATTATTTACCTCATTAAAATCATAACGCACATATTGGTAATCTTTCTTAGTGAAATTAACCTGGAGGTCGCCATTAAACTGCTTTCCAGGAGCAATCCAATCAGCCCACATCATTTTTAAAACATAATCTCCATCAGTATAAACTCCATGATTTGCATTATGGTATTTTGCAAGCCATTCTTTATTTCCAATTAGTTCATCGTCTTTTAAAACGCCGTTTTCAATAATCACTTTCTCAGTTACTTTATCATTTGAAAGGGTAAAAGTTTTCTGGTTCCCTTTAGAGGAATAGTTGTTTTCAACTTCCTGGCAAAATGCGGATAACGGTAAAACAAATAAAAAAGCAATAAAATAAAGCAGGTTCAATTTTTTCATTTTAATCAATTTACAAAGGGAAACTAAAAGCATTTACGGTTGGCCAATTTTAAACTTTAAAAAATATTTTTTTCTTGTAAAGCCAATAACATAAACCCCATTCGACAGCAAAAATAACGAGTGATGCCGCGATATTAATAAAATTTTGAGAAAAACCAATTGGATAAATAACACCATTTACTATTACATTCAGGTAATTACCCAGCCAGCGGCTAACTACAATTTCAAAAAAAACATAAATAAAAATTGAATTCATACCAACGATCAGAAAAAATTTCAGGAACTTTTTATGATTCAGTAAATCGATCCACCAGAAAAGAATACCCAATCCGAGCAAACATAAACCACCTGATGCCAGCGTAAAAGAAGAGGTGGCAATACGCTTGATAATCGGCGTAATTCCAGCCCCGTCAAGCCCAAAGCCCAATAGTAATGTGATGGCTGCAAAAATAAAAATCCGGCTGAGTTTACTTTTACTCTTTGGTATTGTAAGCAACCATTTACCCGCTACGGCTCCCCAAATCGTATGCGCTGCCGTAGGAATGCAATTGATAGCCACCCAGCCATCTGAATTTATTTTGTTCATTAATATCAAATCTACATAATTGCCGAAATTGTGCTGATCAGTAAAAGGCTGGTTAAAACCCGGAACGTTTGTATAACGATAAAGAATTTCTGTAAGGATCAATAAAGCAAAACTAAAAAGAAGTTGGTAACCTGTCCGCCACCTAAAAATTAAAAAGGCCACGAGCAAAGTAAAAGAAAGTTGAGTTAAAACATCCCATAGTTCAAACGATAAATGATCGCCTCTTACCGCATAATCTAAAACGCCCCAAAAGAACAACCACCCGCTGCGTTTTAATGCTTTTGAGAATTGTTTTTTCCATGGAACGCCATTGGCAGTTTGTTTGTACAAAGAGAAAGCCATCGCCACGCCGGCAATAAACATGAAACCAGGTTGAACCAGGTCCCAAAAATGCAAACCGTGCCATGGGTAATGCGTAAACTGGATTGATAAAGAATGCAAAAATGAACCAGGTGTTGACATACTCAGGAGATGCTCATACAAACCTGTGCTCTCAATCATTAATAATATCATGATCAATCCACGATAAAAATCAAGAGATGCAAGCCTTACACCTTTGGCGGATGATACCAACAGAGTATCATTGGAAGAGGCAAACAATCCGGAAAAAAGATTTTCATTCTTTTTATTTAATAAATCAGGGTTGGTTGAATCAGGCATGGTAAAAGATATTTACAAACAATGGTTACAATTTTTTGTTTCTTAAAAAGACAGCAATACAATTAAAAACAGTTTCGATAAAAGCAGCATGCCGTGTAAATTCAGCAGCAGTTAAAGTTAGGGGAATTTAAATTTTAGAATTTATAAATCTTTGATTTTACTTTTATAAAAAAAAGAAATGAAATTATTTGTGTATGATAATTATGAAACTATGTCTGCTGCTGCTGCAGACGCGGTTATGCAGGAGATTCAAATAAAAAACAACGCTTTATTATGCACTGCTTCAGGGGATTCGCCTGCTGGTTTGTATAAAAAATTAGTTGATGAATTAAAGAAAAATAGCACCAATGTTTCAAAGTTAAATTTCGTAGGCCTTGATGAATGGATGGGAATGAATGGCAATGATGAAGGCAGTTGCAGGTTTCATTTAAATAATCAATTATTTAACCCTTTAAATATTTCTGACAGTAACATTGTTTTTTTTGACGGGAGAGCAAAAGATCCGGATATGGAATGTGGCAGAATTGATAATTTTATAAAAAATAAAAATGGCATTGACGTTGCAATCGTTGGCCTAGGAATGAACGGCCATGTAGGAATGAATGAACCCGGCACGCCTGCTTTATTACATTCACATGTTGCAAAAATTGATCCTGTAACTCAGCAGGTAGGCCAAAAATATTTTAAAGAAAAGAAGGAAATTTCTTCAGGGCTTACATTAGGAATTGCAAATCTTATGGAAGCAAAAAATGTGATGCTTATTGTTAGTGGCAAGAAAAAGGCTGAAATAGTAAAACAAGTTTTTGAAGAAAAAATATCTGAAAAATTACCAGCAGGCTTATTGCGAAATCATCCCAACTTCAGTGTGTATTTAGATGCTGAGGCAGCAAGCCTTTTAATAAATAAAGTATGAAGAAAAATTCAATTCTAGGCATTGATTTTGGTGGCACCAAAATTTCTGCAGGAATCGTAAGGGGAAGTGATTTAACTAAAACTTCCTCGAGAAAAATAAAGAAAAATGGTACTGTTGAAGAAGTGCTGGAAGATTTATTTTCATTAACCGCTTTATTAATAAATGATTCGGTTAGCTCAATAGGCATAGGTATTCCGGGTCTTGTTGATTCAGAGACGGGAATAGTTTTTGACTTGCTGAATATTCCATCATGGAAAGAAACCCCATTACAGAAATTGATGGAAAACCGTTATCACTTGCCCGTAAAAATTAATAATGACGCGAATTGTTTTGCATTAGGCGAATACTATTTTGGAAAGGGAAAAGGTTTCAACTCAATTATTGGGCTTACCATCGGAACTGGCCTTGGCGCTGGCCTAATTCTCGATAAAAAATTATATACCGGTAAAAATTTTGGTGCAGGTGAGTTTGGAATGATTGATTATTTAGACCATGTTTATGAATATTATGCAAGTGGCCAATATTTTGAAAATGCCTACAACATTGATGGGGAAGAAGTTTTTAAAAATGCGCAGGATGGAAATGCAGATGCTTTGAGAATGTATGAAGAAATGGGAATGCATTTAGGGAACGCAATAAAAACAATTACTTATGCATTAAATGTTGAACTGATTATATTAGGTGGTTCTGTCCGCCATGCTTATCCTTATTTTTCCAAAAAGATGTGGGAGCAAATACAGAAATGCGCATTTAAAAAATCGGTTGAAAATTTAAAAATAGAAATATCAGAATTAAAAAACAGTGGTATTTTGGGCGCTGCAGCACTGGTTTTTGATTGAATGTTTTTACATTTGATCAAAAGGTTTGCGGGTTGTTTAAAAATAAAGGAAGATGATAAATGATGAAGTTTTTTTAGCTTATGGTTTTGAGAAAAATAATATTGAGATAGAACCTTTAAATACCGGGCTTATCAATTCTACCTGGAAAATAAAAAGCTCCAATCAATATTTTATTTTACAAAAAATTAATAAAAATATTTTTAAAAAGCCGGAAGCAATTGCATCAAACATAAGATTGATTGCCGATTATTTAAATAATACTAATCCTGATTATTTATTTGTTGCTCCTGTTAAAACAAAAACTAAAGAAGAAATGGTGAAAGCAGGAGAAGGTAATTATTTCAGGCTATTCCCATTTGTGAAAAATTCACACACAATTGCCACAGTTGAAAAACCTCAGCAAGCATTTGAAGCCTCAAAGAAATTCGGTGAATTTACAAAATTACTTTCAAATTTTCCGGTAGAAAAATTGCAAACTACGTTGCCTGATTTTCACAATCTTTCACTTAGGTATCAACAGTTTTTGGTTTCATTAAAAACAAAAAATAAGAAACGTTTACAACAATCAAATGAATTAATTCAGTTGATTAAAGAACATAAAAATATTGTGGATACTTACGAAAATATTTTGCAAAACCCTTCTTTCAAAATACGGGTAACTCATCACGATACTAAAATAAGCAATGTGCCTTTTGATAAAAATAATAATGGATTGTGTGTAATAGACTTGGATACTGTAATGCCCGGATATTTTATAAGTGATATAGGCGACATGATGCGGACCTACCTTTCGCCGGTAAACGAAGAAGAAAAGGATTTTTCTAAAATTGAAGTGAGGGAAGAATATTTTGAGTCGATTTGGAATGGCTATATGAGCCAGATGAAAAATGAATTGAATGAAAAGGAGCGGAAACTATTTATTTATTCAGGAAAATATTTGATTTACATGCAGGCGTTGCGTTTTATTACAGATCATTTAAATGATGACATTTATTATGGTGCAAAATATGAAGGGCAAAATTTTGTCAGGGCGGGAAATCAGATGGTTTTGTTACAAAGATTGATTGAAAAAGAAAAAGTATTGCAGAAAATAATTGACGAATAATAATGAACGCAAGAAGGGCAAAATAAAATTCTTAATTATTTGTTCGCTTACTGTTTAAAAATATTTTTCCTAATACAAAAACATACAAAAGATGGATAAAATTAAATGGGGAATGATTGGTTGCGGTGACGTTACCGAAGTAAAAAGTGGCCCCGCATTTAATAAAGTAAATAATTCATCATTGGTAGCGGTGATGCGCAGGGATGCGGCAAAAGCAGAGGATTATGCACAACGCCATGGAGTTCCGAGATGGTATAATGATGCAAATGAATTGACTAACGATAAAGAAGTGAATGCAATTTACATTGCTACTCCGCCTTCTTCGCATGAAGAATATGCATTAGCTGCTATTAGGGCGGGGAAACCGGTTTATATTGAAAAACCAATCGCATTGGAATTTGTCTCTGCTAACATGATTTCGAAAGTAGCGAAAGAAAAAAATATTAAATTATCAGTCGCGCATTATAGGCGCGGGCAGCCACTTTTTAATAAAGTAAAACAATTACTTAAAGAAAATTACATTGGAGATGTACGATTTGCAAAATTAGAATTTTTCAAATCGCAGCTGCCTAAAGAAGCACTTGCCGTTCCAAAAGTTGCATGGCGTTTAAGGCCTGAAATCTCAGGTGGAGGCTTATTTCATGATCTTGCACCACATCAGCTGGATTTAATGTACTGGTTTTTTGGAGATGTAGAAAAAGCATCAGGATATTCTGCCAACCAGGCAAAATTTTATAATGCTGATGATGTGGTTTCAGGAAATATTCTCTTTAAATCCGGAATCATTTTTAATGGATTATGGAATTTCAACATTGCAAAAGAAGATGAAAAAGACCTTTGCCAAATTTATGGTTCAGAAGGAAAATTATCCTTCCCAATATTTGAGCACAAAAAAATAGAAATTAATAAAAATGGTAAAACTGAAATCATTCCGTTTGAACCTTTGGAACATGTTCAGCAACCTTTAATACAAAAAGTAGTCGATTATTTTTTAGGGAAAGGCCCGAACCCCTCTGGTGGCGATGATGCTGCAGAGGTGATGAAATTGATGGATGAGTTTACTAAGAAATAAATTATAAAAGATTCTTTTCGAAATATCATCGTTCTCATATGCCTGTTTCAATCAACCTGCTAAAATCTTATTAAATGCTTTTGCGTTAATCACTGGCTGCAGGAGGTTTTGAATAGTTTTAAAATCTTTTGTGTTTGAAGTAATAAAATAATCCATTTGATGATGCAGCGCTATTTCGTATAGCAAAGAGTCTTCAAAATCTGGGGGATCTTTCAGCAAGGATTTATTTGGTAAAAATGGCAAGCAAGGCAGGAAGTTTATTTTCCTATTCAACTGGGTAATTGCCTTATTAATTTCGCTCGCTGTCATTCTTTTTCTCAAAACATAAGCCATCGTTGTGAGAACACTTTCTGAATAAAAAGCACTGAATTTATTTTCATCCAGATAATAAAATAATTCTACAGCATCATCGTAGAAAGGCCTGTCACGATGAAAAATATCTAAAACAATGTTGGTATCCAGAAATACTTTATAAGCCATGTTTCTTTTTTAAGTATTCATCTTTGACATCATCATAATTTGTATTTCCTTTTATTGAGCCAGCATATTTATCCAAAAACTTCCGGAAAGAATCGTCTTTCTTTTCTGATTTAAGAATTTCTTCCAATTGTGTTTCAACAATTTTAGACACAGAAGTTTTTTTGCGGCTGGCATACGATTTTATGCGCCGGGCAACTGATTCATTTATGGTAAGATTGAGCTTAACTGTCATATAAAAAGCTTCGTTTTTTCAAATATACGCCTGATTTTAAAATATACGCCTATAAGGCTTCTCTTTTTTTGACAATGAGTTTCAACCAGAAATGAAACCTGAAGAATTATTTCATTTCTTTCGTAATCAGAAATTCTCATTATTTCTTCGGTTACTGATTTTGAAATAATCCAATTCTTATCTTCGCCGCCGAAATGTATCAATTACTTCGTAAAATTTTATTTTGGTTTGACGCAGAAGAAGTTCATTATTTTTCAATGAACATTTTCTCTTTCTTTTGCCGATTTTCTTTTCTCAAAAATTATCTGAAAAGGAAATTTGCAATTTCAGGCACCGATATTTCCAAAGAAGTTTTTGGGCTTACGTTTTCAAATCCTGTTGGGCTGGCAGCCGGTTTTGACAAAAATGCAAAATACCTGGAACAATTGGAAACACTGGGTTTTGGCTTCGTTGAAATAGGAACAGTTACGCCTTTACCCCAAGGTGGAAACCCCAAACCCAGGCTATTTCGTTTACCCAAAGATAAAGCGCTAATCAACCGAATGGGATTTAATAATGAGGGCGCAAAAGCAGCAGCAGAGCGTGTTAAAAACTATAAACTACGAACTACGAACTGCAAACTAATTATTGGCGGCAATATTGGAAAGAATAAAATTACCCCTAATGAAGATGCCTGGAAGGATTATGAAATTTGTTTCAATGAACTGCATGATGCAGTTGATTATTTTGTAGTAAATGTAAGTTCACCAAATACTCCGGGCTTGCGGGACCTTCAACAAAAAGATTCTTTAAAAAAGATTCTTACTAACCTTCAGAAAATTAATCAAGTAAAAAAGATTCAAAAACCTTTGCTTCTTAAAATTTCCCCTGACCTTAATCAACATGATTTAGATAATATTATTGAACTGGCGATGGAAATAAAGTTAGATGGATTGGTTGCTGCCAATACAACAATTGGGAGAAAAAATTTAATTACTTCTCAAAAAAGAATCACAGGCATTGGCGCTGGTGGTTTAAGCGGAAAGCCTTTAAAAGAAGAAGCGGCGCGGATTACAAAATACATTTATCAAAAAACAAATGGAACTATTCCGATCATCAGCAGCGGAGGAATTTTTTCAGCAAGAGATGCAAAAGGAAATTTTAATTCTGGTGCAAGCCTGGTACAGGTTTGGACTGGTTTTATTTATGAAGGGCCGGCAATTGTGAAAAAGATTTTGTTTCCTTAGATTTATTTTGCCTGATCGCTTTCATTTATATTTTCTCCGGGCAATTCTGGTTCGTCTAATTGAACCACTTTCCTGTTTTGTTTTTTAATCATCACCATATTGAGCACTTCTACAATAAAGGAAAACGCCATTCCGAAATAAATATAATTTTTCAGATGAAGGTCTTCTGCTTTTTCTGAATCCCAACCTTCAATTACGAGGCTAAGCCCAATCATCACCAAAAACGAAAGTGCCAGCATTTTAAAAGTTGGGTGTTTATGAATAAAAGCAGCAATAAAGGGACTGAAGGAAAACATAATAATCATAGCGATAATAACGGCGGCAATCATTATTTCCACGTGCTTTGCAGTTCCTCCGGCAGTGATAACACTGTCGAAAGAAAAAACCATATCTACCAAAACAATCTGAAAAATAGCATTTGAAAAATTAAGTGGCTTTGCTTTTGGCTTCAACGCATCAGGGTTTTCACCTTCCAGTTTTTCATGGATCTCATGAACTGATTTATAAATAAGAAATATACCACCCGCAAGCATTACAAGGCCTGCCAGGTCAAAACCTTTGTCAAAAATAGTAAATACAGGCTTGCCTTTCTGAGCCAGCAGCCAACCTAATGCCAGCAAAAGGCAGCTTCTCACTATTGATCCTAGAATAACCCAGGCTAACCTTGCTTTTTTATGCATTTCAAGAGGCAGCCTGTTAATGATAATGCTTACAAATATTACATTATCAACTCCCAGGATTATTTCCAGAATAACGAGTACAAAAAAACTGATAATACTATCGGTAGTTAATAAATGGCTCATTCAGTGAATTAATGTCATTTAAAATTATAAAAGAATATTTAACTTATTTCTGTTGCGCAAACATAAACATTCTATAAAAAACATAATTCGTTGTGCCCATATTATTCCAGCCTGAAAGAAGTTGTAAATTGCGTAGGTTTTAAAAGAATAATTATGAATATAGGAATTGTTTGCTACCCTACTTTTGGTGGAAGCGGCGTGTTAGCTACTGAATTAGGGAAAGCACTGGCTGAAAAAGGGCATAATATACATTTTATTACCTATCAGCAACCGGTGAGGCTTGGAAGTTTTCATACTAATATATTTTACCACGAAGTTAGCGTTCCTACTTATCCTTTATTCGACTTCCCTCCGTATGAAACAGCGCTGGCAAGCACTATGGTAGATGTAATTATAAATCAAAAAATAGACCTCTTGCATGTACATTATGCCATTCCCCACGCATCGGCAGCTTATATGGCCAGGCAAATTCTTTTAAAAGAAGGTTTGGATATTCCTGTAATTACTACTTTGCACGGTACCGACATTACTTTGGTAGGAAAAGATAAAACTTATTCGCCGGTAGTTACTTTTTCAATGAATGAAAGTGCTGCCGTCACTGCAGTTTCAAAGAATTTAAGGGATGAGACATACAAGAATTTTAAGATGGAAAAAGAAATTGAAGTGATCTATAATTTTGTTGATGCAAAGCGGTTTAATAAAAAACCGGTCACACCATTTAAACAGGTAATAGCTCCTAATAATGAAAAAATATTATTGCATGCTTCTAATTTCAGGAAAATAAAAAGGGTAGAAGATGTTGTATACGTTTTTGAAAAAGTTAATAAGGTTATTCCTTCAAAATTATTATTTGTTGGGGATGGCCCCGAACGGTCTTTTATTGAAGACCTTTGCAGAAAAACCTGCGCCCGCACTGACATCCGTTTTCTTGGCAGGCAGGAACAGATGGAAGAAATTCTCGCCATTTCAGATCTTTTCATTTTACCCAGTGAATATGAAAGCTTTGGGCTGGTTGCTCTTGAAGCCATGGCTTCACAGGTTCCTGTAATTTCTACAAACGTTGGAGGTTTGCCCGAAATAAATATAAACGGCGTTACGGGCTTTACCAGTGATGTTGGAGATATTGAAGATATGAGCCGTAATATCATTAAAATTCTGTCAGACGAAAAAGGATTTCTCAAAATGAAAAAGAATGCATTAACGCAGGCATTGAAATTTGACATTCACAATATCGTTCCGCAATATGAAGCTTTGTATCAAAAGGTTTTAGATCCTGTTTTAAAATAAAAAAATGAAAAAAATTATTCAACAAAATCTAAGAGTAGCACTCTTTCTTTTTTCAGTTCAATTTGTTGTTGCAATAATCTTTTTATTCTGGATTTTTCATATTGCGACACTAACAGATGTTACAATTCTTTCGGCAATAACGACTTTAATTTTTATCATTTCCATGGCGCTGTACCAGTTTTTTTATATAAAAAGCCACAAAATCTCTTTAAATGATTTTAGCATCCAGGCTAAGCAGGAAGCTACTTTTACGGTTGATAAAACATTAGGGGAAACAAAAATCACCATTGAAAATATTCTTCCGGATAAAATAAATTCCTATAAATTTAAGTACAATAAAAAACTTGATTTCTATAAATCCAAAACCGGTGCCAGCATTCGTTCATGGGGTGAAATTATCATAGTTAAGCTAACTAAGCTTTCCGATTCAAAAACGGAATTGTATGTTTTGAGTGAGCCTGTTTACAAAACAACCTTGGTTGATTTTGGAAAAAGTTCTATGAATATTGAAAAGATTAAATCAGCTTTTTATCAATAATATGCCATGGCGATAAAGTAACTGAGAATTAATTTTTTCTATTTCATCTTTCAATTCCTAATTCTTATTTTCCAATGACCAATCGTCAAATATTTTTAAATCATATCGGGCAAACATCTCAGGATCCCCTTGCATTGGAAATTGTGAAAGCATGTGGTAGCAAACTTTACGATATAAACGGGAAAGAATATATTGACCTTATTGGAGGCATCAGTGTTTGTAATATTGGACACTCAAATAAAAAAGTAATTGAAGCCATAAAAAATCAGGCTGATAATTTTATGCATGTGATGGTAAACGGCGAATTGGTTTTATCGCCTCAAACTGCTTATGCAAAAGCGCTCAATGATAATTTGCCTTCTTCACTTAATTCAGTTTTTTTTACGGCATCAGGAACTGAAGCCACAGAAGGCGCGATGAAACTGGCGAAACGCTTTACCGGAAGAACCCAAATTGCTGCTTTCAAAAATTCTTACCATGGAAGCACGCAAGGGTCATTGAGCATCATTGGCGATGAATATTGGAGAAATGCTTTTCGGCCTTTGTTGCCTGATATTTTACACTTAGAATATAATTCTTTTGCAAGCCTCGAATTAATCACTTTGCAAACTGCCTGTGTAATTGCAGAAACTATCCAGGCTGAAGCAGGCGTAATTGCCCCGGAGAAAAAATGGATGCAGGCGCTTCGAAAAAAATGTACTCAAACAGGAACTTTATTTGTTTTAGATGAGATTCAATGCGGCTTTGGAAGAAACGGTACACTTTGGGCTTTTGAACAATTTGATATTATTCCTGATGTATTATTATTAGGAAAAGCGCTTGGTGGCGGAATGCCTTTGGGTGCGTTTATTGCTGATAAAAAAATCATGGATTCCTTTACTAACAATCCTGTTCTTGGCCACATCAATACTTTTGGCGGCCACCCCGTTTGTTGCGCAGCCGGGCTCGCAGCTTTTGAAGTTTTACGGGAAGAAAATCTAATTGAAAAAGTTTTTGAAAAAGAAAAATTATTTTTAGGTAAACTCCAAAATATAAATAATATAAAGAATATCAGAAGCCGTGGGTTAATGATTGCAATTGAGTTTGAAAACTTTAAACAAAATAAGGCAGTAATTGACGGGTTATTGAAAGAAGGTGTTTTTACCGATTGGTTTTTGTTCGCCTCTGAATGTTTGAGAATTGTTCCTCCTCTTATTATTACGGAAGATGAAATTTCACAGGCATGTATTTCTATAAAAAAAGTAGTTGATAATTTGTAATTAATTTTACAAAAAAATCAACCTCAATTATGCGAGTTATTAAATCCTTTGCCTGCGCCTTTGATGGTTTAAAAGATTGCATTCTTCACGAAAAAAATTTCAGGATCCAATATATTATCGCAATACTAATGGTTATTGCCGGAATTTTCTTTTCCATTTCAATTTCTGAATGGCTGGTTATGTTGCTTTGTTTCGCAGTAGTGTTGAGTTTCGAAATTATTAATTCAGCGATTGAAAAGCTATGTGATTTGGTTTGCCCTGATTTTAACCTGACCATAAAAAAAGTAAAAGATATGTCGGCGTCAGCTGTTTTGCTTTCTGCAATTATAGCTTTTGTTATTGGCTGTATTATTTTTTTACCGAAAATATATACATTGATTTTTTAGTGCTTTTGTAAAAGGGAAAAGTGATTACTTTAAATAAGAAATTGAACTAAAAGTTGGTTTACTGTAAAACTTATTTTCCCCGATTGTTATTAAAAAAAATAATTTTAAAAATCCAGCCCCATACTGAAATAATAAATTGGCCTACCGCGGAAGAAACCATTCATTGGCCAGCCTGCGTCAAATTTTAAAAAATAACCCAATAAAGTGGTGCGTGCTCCAAATCCGTACCCACCAAGAAAAGGCCCAATCCCGGGTGCCTTAAGATTTACAGTTACCGTTGGATTTTGAGGGTCCTGGTAAGTAACAGAAGGCCTTGCGAGTTTGTTATAAGCGCCATTCCAGGCGGTTCCCAAATCTATAAATTGTATGAGTTGAAAATTTCTCACAAAAGCATTGTTAATAGGCTTATCAAAGAAAGTAGTAAATACAGGAAGCCTGAATTCACTATTAATAACGGTTGCATTATTACCATTTGCAGCATTTTGTATAAACCCGCGAAGGTTTACTGCAAGCGTCTGATACGCGTAAGATTGATCAGGAGCCGGCTGATTGGCTTCATTAAAATAACGGTAGGTAGATTTTCCATCTACGGTCTTTTGGTTACCGCCAAAGATGAACCAGTTGTCAACGCCACCGAGATAATAAATTAATTTTTGATTGCCCCAGCTAAAATCCCCGGCAACTCTTCCTGCCCAAATGAAGTTTCTATAAATGAGATAATACGCCCTGGCGTCAAAACCAAAATTGAATGTATTGTGCCCTTCCTGGCCAGGAGCTAATTTACTTACTTGTGTATTGAAATCCATATAAGCTTTGTACCGAATGCCATTCCATATATTCTGAGCAGGATTAATCGTATTATCATAAACATATTCTAAATGTGCAAGGCCATAAGTTTTTGATACGGAAGGCTGGGAAAGTGAAGTTATATCTACGCCACTTTCAATTTTATTATCTTTTCTTATACCAAAATTTAGCCGCAGGCTTCGTAATTCGTCAAAAGGATAAGAAACACTTCCCTGGTAAAGGTTAGAAAGAATTTTTCCTGGATAACTGCCCGTACTATCGCCAAATGAAACTTCTTGAACTGTTCTGTAATACATTAATCCCCAATCTACTCTTCTTCTAAGGTTAGAAAACTGAAACAACCAATCATTATCTTTTAAATTGGTTGATAACCTAAAGCCGCCTGAAATTTTAATATCCTCCATAATATCCGCCGTTCCCAGGTTAATAATTCCATTCAGGCCTGTATTGCTTGAAAGTGATATTGGGCCTGAACCGCCTGTATAAACCTGGTACCTGGTTCCCAAGACATTATTATTAAATCCCGCCACTACATAATCTGTTGCAAATTTTAAAGGTTGGTATGGATATAACTTTGCAGTTGCCAAAACCAGTGATTGGTTGGTGGCCGCCTGATTTTTTAATTCTTCTACTCTTGCGCTATCTTTCTTTTCTGGTTTAAATTCATGTTGAAACACATCATCTTCCTGCGAAACAGGCGGCGCTTCAATTTCTTCGCCTGAGCCAATCCTATTTTTGGCCATCACTTCTTTCATATAAGTGGTTGCCTGTGCTGTTACATTTCTTCGCCTCAAAGTGTTTTCATCAATCCTTAATTTATAAAGAATTTTAGCATCGCTTTCCCGGGTAACTTCACTTACCTGGTTATCTTCCCCGGCTTCCCTAGTTTCTAAAATACTGCTGGCATAATTGGTTAATGGAAAAACATAAGCAGAATCTTTTGATATAGCTACGATTGCAACTGAATCAACATCTTCTTTGTGATATACTTTTAAAGTAGAATCAATTTCCGGTATATCAGGATTTCTGAGAACCTGGTTGCCGATAATTACTAAAGTATCTACACCAGTTGCCCTTGTAGTAAAAAATCCTGCATACCTGTTCTGAACTCCATTCATATCGCTTAAAAAAGTAAAATGCCTGTCACTATATGGAGTCGGGTAACGGGCATTGCCAAATTTTAATTTGGTTAATTGGGTGATCTGGTTAATGCCTGCATTACTGGTATTATAATCGGTAGTAAGAAAAATATTAAAACGGTTATTCATTAATGAAGTATCGCTTCCTTTTGCATCTGCTGATGGCCTGTTGCTTGCAAAAATAATCCCGGATTTGTTGGGTAAAGAAACATAAGAAGGATCAAGGTCATCATACACATCATTTGTAATCTGCTTCACCGTTCCTTTTGCAATATCATAAGTGTAGATATCGGAATGGCCGTTTTTAACCGCACTTAAAAGTAGTGTCTGGCTGGTGATCATATATTTCATATCCTGAACCTGGTCAAAATCATTAGTAAGGTCTCTTTTGATGGATTTTATTTTTGTAATCACATCATACACAAAAAGATTGAGCCTGCCATCTTGTTCATAAAGCACTGAAAGCCTTGTGCCTTTTGGATCCCACGCCATCATTGGGTAATTGGGATTAATAGAATTTTGCTGCGTTCTTACTCCAAATTTCAGCAAAGTTTGTTCTTCTCCATCCTCATCCAATATCAAACTATATTTTCCTTTTTTATATTGAACTACCGAAAACCAACCGTTGTGTTTATTCGGGTTAACATTGAAATGAAAATAATTTACTCTCTTTCCTACCGTATAATCAGTAATCTCGCTTCCCTTAGGATAATTTTTTCTATGAGAAATATCATTATTATATTTATCATCCTCATATTGCATAAACTGGGACAGCACATCCTTAAACTTTCTTTGTTTGGTTACCTGTTGTGTTGCGCGTTTTAAACTTTTATAAACTCTTGCGAGGTACAACAAATAGGAAGTATTTTCTTTTCCATATTTTTCTTCAATGTAATACCAAAAAGCATGGCCGGCAAGCAATGGCTGGTCAAAGGCAAGCTGGTAAAAAGTAGGGTATTTGCCACTTAGGATTTCATTTTTCAAATCATCATCCATTTGCGGGCTCCAGTTCTGGCCAACATAAGCAACATAGCCGTCAATCAACCATTGAGGAAGATCGAGTAAGGCCGCATTGCCTGCAACTTCGCCCAGGTCTTCACCAAATAAAGTATTTTTTACCAAAATATCTGCAATTCCCTGGCGTATCTGCCGCCGCAGGTCGTCATGGTTGCCATTGTAATAAACAATCATTTTATTATTCACCAGTTTGGTAATGCCGCCCGCATTTGGAAAATCATCCCCAAGCCCAATGTTAGTTTGTTTCATCTCATCAAAAGTGTTGTAAATGATAATATTGGCGCGGCGTTCCAAATTATAATCAACGAATTTTTCAATTCCCGGAAGTTCCTGCTCTGCTACCTGAGCAACATATTTTGCAATTTCCTGGCCATCCTGGTGAAAATAAGAATTGAAATTAAGCGTCTGGTAATATTGCCATTTAAACTTTTTAAATTGCAAACGGTTTTTACCAAATTGTACTGTGCTTACTTGCGCATTTGCAAAACCTGCTGCAAATAAAAAAAGGAAGAACAGCGCTATTTTTTTGTACTTTAGTCTCTTAAGGTATTGCATGTGCTTTATCATTATAATCGCCTAAAATTAAACGATTCATTTTAATCAATAAAAATGATTTTACCGCTCTATAAATAATACGTTATGTTTCAAATAAAAGTTTTCACTTTTAATACCGTTAGGGAAAATACTTACATCTTGTACAATGAGAAAAATGACTGTATCATTATTGATCCGGGCTGTTATTTTGACGAAGAAAAAGCCCAAATACAATCTTTTATCTCTCGTCACCAGTTAAAACCCCAACTTTTATTAAATACTCATTGCCATCTTGATCATGTATTCGGCAATAAATTTATTGCAGAAGAATTTAAATTAACGTTAAATACTCATTTACTGGAAAAAGAAATTCTGGAAATGGCTCCTGCATCGGGTTTGATGTTTGACCTTCCTTTCGATAATTACCAGGGCGAAGTGGTTTATTTAAAAGAAGGCGATTTTATTTTTTTAGGGGAAGACAAACTGGAAGTGATCCATGCGCCGGGCCATTCACCGGGAAGCATTTGTTTTTATTGTGAAAAACAAGGTTTTTTGATTGTCGGTGATGTCCTTTTCCAAAACAGTATCGGCCGCACAGACCTTCCTTATGGAAGCCACGAGGATCTTGTAAAAAACATAAAAGAAAAACTTTTTAAACTTCCCGAAGAGGTGAAAGTGTATTCCGGCCACGGCCCTGAAACTACTATTGGTGATGAAATTAAAAGCAATCCTTTTCTGCAATAAAAAATTAAACTTTTAAAATTTATCTTTTTTAAAAATGATATTTACCCAGATACGTTAGAATAAAAAAAGTGTTTATTTGTTGGTTTACTATAAAATGCTGCACTGAATATTTTAAAAAATACAGATTAAAATTTACTTTTTTTTTTAGAAGTAACCGGGTTCTTAGATATTACTTATATTTTTGAAAGTAATATTTTTTATTTGTGATTAATAATCATCTAAAGATTTATGGCTGTTATAATTATTATTAGTGTTTTTGTTTTAGGGTATTTAGGAATTGCTTTTGAACACCCACTCCGCCTCAATAAAGCAGCATCTGCTTTGATTACAGGAGTTTTGTGTTGGACAGTTTATGTGTTGCAAAGCAGTGATCCTCATTTAGCCAGTGAAGAATTGGTAGATCATCTTGGAGAAATATCATCCATACTATTTTTTTTAATGGGCGCTATGACGATCGTGGAATTAATAGATTCTCATGGAGGTTTTAATATTATCACTCAACAAATTACCACTAAAAGCACCATGAAACTTTTGTGGATAATTACCGTTCTGACTTTTTTTCTTTCTGCACTTTTAGATAATTTAACTACTTCAATAGTGATGATCTCTTTGTGCTCTAGAATACTAAGGGAAAAGGAAGACAGGCTTTGGTTTGCAGGAATGATCATTATTGCTGCTAATGCAGGAGGCGCCTGGTCTCCATTAGGAGATGTTACTACTACTATGCTTTGGATTGGCGGCCAGATTTCAGCCCTTAATATTATGAAAGTATTGATATTGCCCAGCCTCATAGTGTGCATTTTGCCGGCATTAATTATGTCAATTCGGTTCAGAGGCAAAAGGTTCAACGCAGCTCCTCAAAAAAATGGTACTGAAAAAGAAAAACGAGATGGAAAAATTATTCTTTATTTGGGAATAGGGCTATTAATTTTTGTTCCGGTTTTCAAAACGATTACCCATTTGCCTCCATTTATGGGGATGCTTCTTTCGTTGGGTTTAATCTGGGTAGTGGTCGCTTTTCTTCACAAAAAGAAACCTGCTGAAGAGGTAAAGCAATATAGCGTTGCCCATGCTTTGCAAAGAATAGATACACAAAGCATTCTTTTTTTCCTGGGAATATTGTTGGCAATTACCGCGCTTCAGTCTATTGGAATTCTAAATTCACTGGCTACTTTTCTAACAGGAACTCTTAAAAATAATTACCTGGTTGGAACGGCTTTGGGATTGCTTTCTGCAATTGTAGATAATGTGCCTTTGGTCGCGGCTTCGCAGGGAATGTTTCATTTAGCAGATTTTCCAATGGACCATCCATTTTGGGAGTTTCTTGCTTTAACTACCGGAACCGGTGGCAGCGCTATCATCATAGGCTCGGCTGCTGGCGTTGCTATTATGGGCATTGAGCATGTTGATTTTATGTGGTATTTAAAGAAAATCAGTTGGCTTGCTTTAATTGGTTTTGCCGCGGGAATATTGGTTTATATATTGCAATTAGAGTTCTAAACGAATTTATTAAACCCTTACAATGTTATTCTCGACGCTATTTTTCCGTTGCCTTTCCTGGTTTGTAAAATAAGAATCTGCGATATTTGTTGGTTCACTGTGAAAATCCCAAAAACTATTCGCTTCTCCCCGGATTTTGTTTTATACTCCTGTTCAACTAATTTTGCACGTCAATCAGGCGGATTTGTTTATTGTTCAGCCTGGTAAATTGATAAAAGCTGTATCAACTTTAACTGAACTAATAAACGAAACCATTCTGCATTATTCTACAGGATCTCAAAATTTCGTTTAATAACTTTTATTGTTTTCAACTTTTTTAATTTTTATAAAAAGAAATATTTTATCCTAAATGGGCATTCATTAATGTTTGAAATAAAATTATCAAAAGCATTCAACGAATTTTTCGATGGCGAAAACGGCGGGATACTGCTTATTATTTGTACTATCATTTCACTTTTGATTGCTAATTCTTCTTTTTCAGAAAGCTATTTGCATTTTTGGCATTTATATTTTGGAGGATTAAGTATTGAGCATTGGGTAAATGACGGGCTGATGGCTGTCTTCTTTTTTTTGATAGGATTAGAATTAAAAAGAGAAATTTTAGTAGGAGAACTTTCTGATAAAAAAAGCGCCATGCTGCCTGTATTTGCCGCTGTTGGAGGAATGCTTATTCCGGCAGGGATTTATATTTTTCTGAACCGGGGAACAGTTACTCAATCTGGCTTCGGAATCCCGATGGCTACTGATATTGCCTTTGCCATAGGCATTCTATCATTGCTCGGAAATCGCGTTTCTCCTTCATTAGAAATTATGTTAACTGCTATTGCCGTTATAGATGATTTAGGTGCCATTCTGGTAATTGCTATTTTTTATACAACATCTTTATCGTTAATTAATTTGTTATTCGTTCTCATAATTTTTGCCACACTTTTTTTCCTGAGCTGGTTTAAAATTAATTATCTTTTTATTTATATAATTGGTGGAATTGCCATGTGGTATTTCATGCTTCATTCCGGAATTCATGCTACACTCTCTGGAATTTTATTGGCATTTGTAATTCCAGTTGCTAAAGAAGAAAAAGAATCACTTTCTTATCGTATAGAACATTGGCTGCATAAACCGGTATCATTAACTATTCTACCTCTTTTTGCTTTGGCTAATACTGCTATTGTGTTTGCCAAAGGTTGGGATACGGGCCTTTTGACCCACGGTAGCATAGGCATTTTTGCAGGATTGATTATTGGAAAACCGCTTGGGATTTTATTATTTAGTTTTATTGCGGTTTCTATTGGAGTAAGCACGTTGCCTTCCGGCTTAAAATGGAAACATGTTATTGGAATTGGTTTTCTGGCTGGTATTGGATTTACGATGTCAATTTTCATCACCTTGTTAGCGTATGAAGATGCTTTATTAATAACTGAAACAAAAATTGCGGTTTTAATTGCTTCACTGATTTCAGGAATTTTGGGCTACTTGTGGCTGCGAAATAATTTGAAAGCAAACAATTTTATAGAAAAAAAATAGTTTAATAAATTTTAAAATAAATGGAAAAAACAATTCAACAATGCCTTAATGAACGCATCTTAATTATAGATGGCGCAATGGGCACGATGATTCAACAATATAAGCTGGAAGAAAAAGATTATCGTGGCGAACGTTTTGCAGATTGGCATAAAGATGTAAAAGGAAATAATGATTTATTGAGCATTACTCAACCACAAATAATTCAGGCAATTCATAAGGCCTACCTGGAAGCAGGAGCAGATATTATTGAAACAAATACATTCAGCAGCACTTCTATTGCCCAGGCAGATTACGATATGCAATCGCTGGCGTATGAATTAAATGTAGCTGCTGCAAAATGCGCCAGGAAGGCTATTGAAGAATTTGTTTCAGGCAGTAAAACAAACCTGCCTACCGGCAGGCAGGCAAATAATTGCAAATTCATTGCTGGCGCAATCGGGCCGTTGAATAAAACCTTAAGCCTTTCGCCAGATGTGAATAACCCAGGCTTTCGCACTGTTACTTTTGATGAGGTTTCTGCTGCTTATTATGAACAAATAAAAGGTTTGGTTGATGGCGGCGTTGATTTGCTTTTGATAGAAACCATTTTTGATACGCTCAATGCAAAAGCGGCGATCTATGCGATAAAAAAATATTTCCGTGATAATAAAAAAGAAGAGCTTCCCATTATGATCAGCGGAACGATTACAGATGCAAGTGGAAGAACATTGAGTGGACAAACTTTAGAAGCCTTTTATATTTCTGTATCCCATGCCAATCCATTAAGTGTGGGCTTAAATTGTGCGCTGGGTGCAAAAGAAATGCGGCCGCATATTGAAGAATTGAGCCAAATAGCTAACTGTTATACATCGGCTTATCCGAATGCAGGCTTGCCAAACGCCTTTGGAGAATATGATGAACAGCCGGAAGAAACAGCGCATATTTTGGAAGATTGGGCACGTGAAGGTTTTGTAAATATTGTTGGAGGATGTTGCGGAACAACACCCGATCACATAAAACATATCGCAGAGCAAGTGAAGAAATATGAAGCGAGAAAATTGCCAGTGATGGAAAAAGAATTAGAAAGTTTAGGAGTCGAAGAATAAGAGAAAAACCTGAAGTCGCAAATTGTGATTTCAAGTATGGCTAAACCAATGAACCCAAATGACTTCGGGGATTCGGATAAAAAATAATAAAATGACAGAAACAAAAACAATAAAACCATTTTTAAGGCTTTCGGGCCTGGAACCGCTGGTGGTGCGCCCTGAAACCCTTTTTATAAATATTGGAGAACGTACGAATGTAACAGGTTCAAAAAAATTTGCGCGATTAATACGCGGTGGCAATTATGAAGAAGCGTTATCCGTAGCACGCCAACAAGTGGAAGGCGGCGCACAGGTATTGGATGTAAATATGGACGATGCCTTGCTTGACAGTGAAAAAGCGATGGTTACATTTTTAAACTTATTACAAGCCGAACCTGACATTGCGAAGATTCCGGTGATGATAGACTCTTCCAGATTTAGCATTATTGAAGCGGGATTAAAATGTGTACAGGGAAAGTGTATTGTGAATTCTATTTCCATGAAAGAGGGAGAAGAAAAATTCCTGGAACAAGCTTTCATATGTAAAAGTTTTGGTGCAGCGGTTGTCGTAATGGCATTTGATGAGAAAGGGCAGGCAGATACTATAGAACGTAAAATAGAAATTTGTAAACGAGCTTATAAAATTTTAACCGAACAGGCGGATTACAATCCTCAGGATATCATTTTCGATCCGAACATTTTTGCGATAGCAACAGGAATTGAAGAGCACAATAATTATGGAGTTGATTTCATAGAAGCAACACGTGAAATAAAAAGATTAATGCCACTTACAAAAATCAGTGGTGGAGTAAGTAATGTATCTTTTTCTTTTCGTGGAAATGATACAGTAAGAGAAGCGATGCATGCGGTTTTTTTGTACCATGCTATAAAAGCCGGAATGGATATGGGCATTGTAAATGCCGGCGCATTGCAGATTTACGAGAATATAGATCCTGTGTTGAAAGAACTTTGCGAAGATGTGATCCTTAACAGAAAAGAAGATTCTACTGATAAATTACTGGCATTTGCAGAAACCGTAAAAGCGAAAGGAAAAGAAATTGTAAAAGATGAAGCATGGAGAAAAGAAGAGGTGCAACAGCGTTTAAGCCATGCGTTAGTAAACGGAATTACTGATTATATTGAAGAGGATACGGAAGAAGCTCGTTTAAAATATCTTAAGCCGCTCGATGTAATTGAAGGCCCTTTGATGGATGGGATGAATGTGGTAGGTGATCTTTTTGGAAGTGGAAAAATGTTTTTGCCTCAGGTAGTGAAAAGCGCAAGAGTAATGAAGAAGAGTGTGAATTATTTATTTCCTTTTATAGAAGCAGAGAAAGAAAAAACCAAACAGGCAAATATTGCCGCTGGAATTTTAAATGTGGAAGGCGCGGGGCCGGCAAAAATTTTAATGGCTACTGTAAAAGGCGACGTGCATGACATCGGGAAAAATATTGTCGGCGTGGTGCTTGGTTGTAATGGTTATGAAGTGATTGATTTGGGTGTAATGGTTCCTGCGGATAAAATTCTTCAGGTTGCAAAAGAAAAAAATGTAGCAATGATCGGGTTAAGCGGTTTAATCACACCATCTCTTGATGAAATGGTGCATGTAGCCAGGGAAATGAAAAGAAATAATTTCACTATTCCTCTTTTAATTGGAGGAGCAACTACCTCGCGGCTTCATACTGCGGTGCGCATTGCACCTGAGTTTGATAATGGAGTGGTGCATGTTTTGGATGCTTCGCGAAGTGTTACTGTAGCAGGAAATTTATTGAATAAGGAAAATAAAGATGACTTTTTAGCCGGGATAAAAAATGAATACCAAAAATTAAAGGATGATTTTGGAAATAAAAAGTCTGCCAAAGTTCTATTGACATTTCCAAAAGCAGTGAATAATAAATTTCAGATTGATTGGGAAAAGTTTACCCCTGTAAAACCGGCATTCACCGGGATCAAAGTCTTTGAGGATTATGATTTGAATGAGATTTATGAATATTTAGATTGGCAGCCATTTTTTATTGCATGGGAAATGCATGGAAAATTTCCACAAATATTGTCTGATGAAAAGATAGGCGAAGCAGCAACCAAATTATATAATGAAGCCCAGATTTTTTTGAAAAAAATAATTAAAGAAAAATGGCTTATTGCAAAAGGAGTGGTTGGATTTTGGGAAGCAAATGCAATTTCAGACGATACAGTTGAAATCAAAAATACGGATGGAAATAAAATCAACCTCGAATTTTTGCGCCAGCAAATAAAGAAAGCTCCGGGCCAGGCGAATATGTCCTTAGCAGATTTTATAAAACCAAATTCCCAAGATTACATGGGCGCATTTGCTGTTTCAATACATGGCTTGGAACCGCACATCGAAAGGTTTAATAAGGAGTTTGATGACTATAGTAAAATAATGCTACAGGCCCTTGCAGACAGGCTGGCAGAGGCTTTTGCAGAATTATTGCATGAAAGGGCACGGAAAGAATTTTGGGGTTATGCAAAAGAAGAAACTTTATCAGCAAAGGAATTAATAGAAGAAAAATATGCCGGAATTCGTCCGGCACCCGGTTACCCAGCTTGCCCTGACCATACAGAAAAATATAAATTATTTGAATTGTTGGACGCGACTAAAAATGCAGGGATTATTTTGACAGAATCTTTAGCTATGTATCCCGCTCCCTCAGTGTGTGGCTGGTATTTTGCTAATCCAGAAAGTAAATATTTTGGGATTGGAAAAATTGCCAAAGATCAAGTGGAGGATTATTCAAAGAGAAAAAATATGCCTCTGGAAGAAGTAGAAAGATGGCTAAGGCCGCAATTAGATTATGAGGCGTAACATTAATTGGAACCGTTTTATTTTTATACAAACCTTTTCAAATTTAATTGGCTAATAACATTCAAAATAAGTTGAACAGAAAAATAATATTCTTTGGCCAATTCAATATTTTCAGTGTTTGAAAAAGAAGGTTTTAATAGCACATTATTTATTGAAATTGACAAGTAACAAATTCCTCCCACAATAGAGAACCTGATTTCTTTTCTTAGCTGTTTTACCAAATTTATTAAAACCTCCCTAAATTCATAATCAATAAAAGGGGCAATATTTTCAGGATGGGTACTGTACACTGAAAAAATATTTTCAAAAACACTATCATTCAAATGAATAGAATATACTTCGCCAAGTGGGAATAGACTGTAATAATCATCCACAAAGCTTTTTGTCAATTGTTCATCGCCTTTTGGCCAAATGTAAATTGCACCGGTGAAATAAATTTTTAATGGAATTGCAAAAAATAAACCTCTAAAAATAGTAGCAACTGCACTACCTCCCGGAAGCTTTTCATAACTGGTTTCTAATTCGGAACAAAAAAAATTTACATTGTTAGAGTAGCCCGAAATAAAGCCACTTCCATTATAATTATCGTAGATTTTTCTGAACAGGCTGCTTTTCTCATAATCCACCGGTGAAATATATTCATCGGGTTTGTAAATTAACCCGGTCTCCAGGTATTTTATTACCTCGCCGGTAACGGTTTCTTTAAAACTTTTAATAAATATTGTTTTCTTTTTTTTGTATTTATAAATACTTATCAATACAAAAATCAACAACGATATTCCCACAATTATTTGTGATAGGAAAAAGCACACAATTGCGAACATCAAAAAAATCAAGCTGGCTACCCTCCAGCCGGAAGCATCGCTATTTTGTAGTTTCAGATCAGAAAGAATGGGCTTGAGTTTTGTATTATAGAATTTCTCAAAATCTTTTATTTCTTCCATTTGCTAAATAAATATATTTCTTTTTTGTAACTATGCATTGCACAAAATTTTTCTATGCGAATAATTTCATACAATGTAAACGGAATAAGGGCAGCAATAAGAAAAGGGTTTATTGACTGGCTTAAAACTGATCCGGCAGATATCATTTGCATTCAGGAAGTAAAAGCACATGAAGCAGATATAGACCGCACTGCTATTGAATCTGCTGGTTACCGCCCCTATTTTTTCCTTGCACAAAAAAAAGGCTATAGTGGTGTAGGGATTTTAACTAAAATAGAACCGGATAATGTAGAACTTGGCCATGGATATGAACAAAGCGATTTTGAAGGCAGAGTTCTCCGTGCGGATTTTGGGGAACTTACTTTGGTCTGCGCCTATTTCCCTTCAGGAACTACAGGAGAAAAACGCCAGGCCTATAAATACATTTGGCTTGATGAATTTTTAAATTATCTCAATGAATTAAAAAAAACCAGAAGAAAATTAATTGTCTGCGGAGATTATAATATTGCGCATAAAGAAATAGATATCCATAATCCTGTGTCCAATAAAAAAACTTCCGGATTTTTACCGGAGGAACGCGCCTGGTTTGATAAGTTTTTAGCAAATGGTTTTACTGATACTTTTCGCCACCTGAATAAAGAACCGCATCAATATTCGTGGTGGAGCGTACTGCGCCCTAGTGTAAGGTTAGAGAATAAGGGCTGGCGAATTGATTATATAAGTGTTACTAATAATCTTGAAGATAAAATTCAGGAAGTAAAAATTTTTCCTGAAATAAAACATAGTGACCATTGTCCCGTTTATATAAAACTAAATTAGTAAAGCATGTTTGTTTATAACATTACTTTTAAAGTAGAAAATGATTATTTGGAGGAGTGGATGGACTGGGTAAAAAATGTACAAATTCCTGATATCCTTGCTATAGGCTGTTTTTATGATTATCGGTTTTATGAATTGATGGAAATTGAAGAAGATGATGGAAGGACATTTGTTGTACAGTTTCTTGCCAATTCAAAAAGTGATTACAACAGGTATAAGGAATTACATCATGCTTCTTTCCGCCACCGTTCCGTTGAAAAATGGAAAGACCATGTGGTTTCTTTCAGGACTCTTCTCAAAAATGTGGAATAAGTGTTTATATTTTTTTTAAAGTTTATTTTTTAGTAAATCTACTTCTCCTAAAACCCTGTTGAATAAAAGATTCTTTGATTTTAATCTCCTCAAACACACTGCTATATTGAGTTTTAATAATTTTTACTAAAAAGGAGTTAAATAGTAAATCCACTTTATCATAGCTCAAATCCACACCAATAGTGCATTTGATGGAATCATTCTAGAAATTTTTTTTTATAAAAATATTATTGCATTGAAAAACCTTCTATATTTGTTGCTGTTTAAAAAAATCAAATAAATTATTATGAACAAAGCTGAACTAATCGCCAAGATGGCCGATGATGCAGGAGTTACAAAAACACAAGCTAACGCTGCTTTAGATTCTTTTACTACTGCAGTAACTAAAACCTTAAAAGGTGGAGGAAAAGTTACCCTTGTTGGTTTCGGAACTTTCTCTGTTAGTAAAAGGGCTGCCCGCAATGGCCGTAACCCTCAAACAGGAGCTGTTATTAAAATCAAAGCTAAAAAAGTAGCTAAATTTAAAGCAGGTAAAGAACTATCATCGAAAATCTGATTTTCGTAAAAAATTCTAAAAGCAAGATGCAATAATTGTATCTTGCTTTTTTTATTATTATTCAATCATTCAAAAAAAATAAAACATTAATGGGACGCGGAGATAAAAAAACAAAAAAAGGAAAAATATTTATGGGCTCTTTTGGTAAATCAAGGCCGGTAACAAAAAATATAAAAGCAGCTTCTTCAGAAAAAGCTAAAACAAAAAAAGAAGCTTAATTTTTTTAAAATCCCGGGAAGTTTTCGATACTTAGAAAATAAAAATCCCGGGTATTTGTTGCTTTACTGTTCCTGCTCAGGGAGATAAGTAAGGCAGCCATTCACTACTCTTGCCGGCGATGTAAAGGGATGCTCATCTGCTTTATTCACTGCCATAATATGCATTACTTTCCAGCCTTCTACTTTTAAATAATCTGAAACCATAGAACGGTGGCAACGCCACCATACTGCCTCTGAGCACATATAAGCAGTCCGTAGTTTTTCGGCAATATTTTCCAGTTCTATTATTCCTTCTTTAAAATCGGTGGTTTCCATATAATCGGCATAGCTTCGAAATGCAACATGGCGCCAGGTTGTATTTTTAGATTCCCGGTTTGCTTTTCTTCGGCCACCTAATTTTTTTATGTGGGCATATTGGATTCCGTTTTGAGGCAAAGATATTTCCAAAGCTTCTTTATTAAATTGAGGAAACTTTCTTGAACCAGGAAAACTCCTGATATCTGCTACCATTTCGATTTTAAAAGAACGAAGCATTTCTAGTAATTCATCGAAGGTGCGCGTTGAATGCCCGATTGTCCAAATGATTTTGTTTTTTGATGCCTCCATAATTTTGTTTTTTATTTTATAGATTTAAATCCTGGGTTTCTATAGATTTAATTTGGCTTAAATTTTTTAAAATATGGGGATGCTCTGGCTGATAAACTACAATGACGAGCACAATAGTGATAAGTATTGAGGGCAACAGCGGCAATAAATGAAAATTATGATATTCCATCCAGCCGGTAATTATTGCTGTAATTCCATAAGACACGAAAACAATTATTTGCAGCCCAATTCTCTGTTCAAGGTTTTTGGGAAGAGGCAGTTCAGTAAAATCTCCTTTTATTTTTTTCTGAAAGCCTTTTCTAAAACCAGTTACCGTACTCATTCCTATACTTGTAATGGTACCCGTAAGAAAAGTAGTTACTACACCCGGAATGTTCAAATGCCAAATTGTTGCACTTTGAATCCCCATTGCTATAGCTGATAAAACAATGGAAATATAAAGAACAAAATTACTGAGTTTGTCACCTTCATAAAACCAAATACCTACGAGCAAAAAAATAATAATTGTTTCGATAGCGATGTTTAAAGTAATGTAATGCGACCATCCTCTTTTTGTGTTTTCAATTATAGAAGCGCCAATTACTGCTCCTGTAAAAAATCCTGCCAAAGCAACGAGGGAATGAAGCGAAGAAGCTACTTTCCCTTGGCCAATAGAAAGTCCGAGCAGAATCGCGTTGCCAGTCATATTTGCGGTAAATACATGACCTAATTTGTAATAGCTGATCACATCAAGGCTTCCGGCAACGCAGGCCAATAATACCAGCATTATTTCAAACCAGGCGGAGCTTTTGTGAATATTTTTTTTCATTAAAAATAAATATTTTTCAAGTTACCTTAAATCAGGGATGGCATTAATCATTCTTGCTTTTTTTTCGGTTCTTTTAGATATTTTTTTAAAGGCGGGAATAAATAAAAAAAGAGTAATTATTCCAGCTACGCCTTCTACCAAAACTGCAAAAGGTGCGCTGGTAATATGTGCGAGCGAACCTACAAGAAGGCTGCCAATCGGAAGCATGCCACCAAAAGCCATCACATAATAGCTTATTAGCCGCCCACGCATTTTTTCGTCCACATGGGTTTGTAAATAGGTATTTGTAGAAGCAATAAAAGTAAGTAACCCAGATTCCCCGATCATTAGTAAAATTAATGATAACGGCAAATAAGTTGAATACGAAAAAAGAACCAAGCTTACAGAAATTACTAATCCTGCGCCAATAATTACTTTTAATAAATTCTTATTAGTATTTAACCTGGCTACGAAAACCGCTCCCATAAAAGCCCCCAGCCCTGAGATACAATTAAGCCAGCCAAAAGTAGTGGCATCACCCTTAAAAATTGATTTTGCGTAAACCGGCAACAAAGTGATATAAGGCATTATCAATAAACTCATTAATGCCATTAAAATAATCGCATGCTTTAATCCCGGATTTCTTTTTAAATAAGTAAAGCCTTGCTCTAAATTTTGCCAAATCGGTTCCGGTTGTTTTCTTCGCCGCTTGACTTTTATTTTCATTAGTAATAATGTTGTAGTAACAGCGATAAAACTTAAAAAATTGATTAAAAAGCAAATGCCTTCTCCAACAGTACTTAATAAAATCCCAGCAACAGCCGGTCCGATTAAACGTGCCAATGTAACCATAGTGGAATTTAGAGCAATAGCATTGGGTAAATCATTATTATTTTGAACCAGAACAATCATTAAAGATTGGCGCGAAGGCGAGTCAAAAGAATTGATAATGCCAAGCATAATACTGAGCAAAATGATAATAAGGATTGTATAATGACTGGTGAGAACAACAAAAGCAAGCAAACCGGCCTGCGCCATTGAGGCAAACTGGGTAATCAGTAAAGTGCGGTAACGGCTGTGGCGGTCAACATAAGCGCCTGCATACGGAGACAAAATCATCATCGGGATCCTTCCGGCAAAGGCAACCAAACCCAGCATAAAAGCTGAATGTGTCATTTCATAAACCAGCCAGCTCACCGCTATTCTTTGCATCCATGTTCCTATTAAAGAAATGGATTGCCCCATCATGTATAACTGAAAATTACGGTAATGTAATGCCCTGAGTGAAGGAGGTAATTTCATGAATAAAAATTGACAAAAAATACTGGAACCATAGATTAAAAAAATCTTTTTTGCTTTTATACAAAATTACGAAAGCCAAAAGTTTTTGTTTTCGAATATCAAAGCACAGAGAAACCAGAATTAAAACAAGGATTTCGAAATGAAGTATTCAATGAAAATTGTTTTTTTTAATTTTTATGGATGCCCTTCCTTTCTCGCCTGTTCGCCTTCATCGAGATCCGTTCCTTTATCAATGTCCATGTCAGGATCGTGCTCTATATCTTCTTCAGCTTGTTCAAAAGCTTTTTCATTTTTTATATGTTCTTCGGGATTTTTTATTACCGGATCTTTTTTGGTTTCTTTAAAATCTTTGTCTGGCATAATATGCTTTTTTATGTTTTTGAATTTTATTAAAATTAATAAATATTGTGCCAGTCTCTCAGAAGCTGTTTAAAAACGATTGAGCATAATCCTTATAGCTGATAAATGCACCATTGCCACACTTGTATTATTGAACCGTTCATAATTTTTTGAATTTCTTCTATTGGTATCAATCCATGCAAAAGTT